>OIWL01000181.1_pt1 | contig 92486 bp, 79 predicted proteins | sample 1587561 | NCBI WGS metagenome assembly OIWL01 (sample SAMEA3888903, study PRJEB22519) | human gut metagenome | biome: human gut; feature: human-associated habitat; material: faeces | place: Denmark | collected 2010 | reverse complement strand
ATCTATGCATCTTAATTTTCAAAAAGTGTGCAACTTCTTATTGCAATTTAGAAAAATAAAAAAGACAAGCCTGCGCTCGCAGGCTTGCGTTGTAAATACTAAAAACCGCTGCAGAGCTTCTGCAGCGGTTTTGTGCTTTATATGTCTTATTCGTTCAGCAGGTGCAGGGATTCAAAGAGCTTGAAGATAAGGCTCATAATAATAGCAACAACAGTTGCCAGCACCATGCCCTGTACGGAAAAGGCACCGAAGGAGATCTTCGCACCGGAAAGGCCGATAATCATAATAACAGAGGTCATTACGAGGTTGGAGGATTTGCTGTAATCTACCTGACGTTCAACCAGTACGCGGATGCCGCTGGCAGCGATTACGCCGAACAGCAGGATGCAGATGCCGCCCATAACAGGAACGGGGATACTGTGAATCAGCTCGCTGAGCTTACCGCAGAAGGAAAGGATGATTGCCATGACAGCAGCGCCGCCGATAACCCAGGTGCTGTAAACCTTGGTGATTGCCATAACGCCGATGTTTTCACCGTATGTAGTGTTCGGAGTTGCGCCGGCAAAGCCGCTGATAACATTAGAAAGGCCGTCAGCAAACAGGGAACGGGAAAGGCCGGGATCCTTAATCAGGTCGCGGTCAACAATGTTGCCGGTTACTACGAGATGGCCGATATGCTCAGCCAGTACAACGAGTGCGGCTGGAGCTATAATCATAATAGCGTTGATATCGAAAACCGGAGCGTAGAAATGCGGTACCTGAAACCAGGGAGCGTCGATTACCGGCTGGAAGTTGACGATACCCATGATAGCTGCAAAAACATAACCGCAGACAACGCCGAAGAGAATCGGGATGATGCTCATGAAGCCGCGGAAGGCAACAGAGCCGATAACGCCGACCGCCAATGTGAACATAGAAATAGCCACGTTGACCATATTAATGTTATCACCGGTCAAACCTGCCATGTTGGCTGCAACAGGTGCCAGCTCCAGACCGATAACAGCGATGATTGCGCCCATTGCTGCCGGCGGGAAGATGACATCAATCCATTTGGTGCCTACGCAGTGAATAATCAGCGAGAAAAGCATGAACAGCAGACCGAAAACGATAAAGCCGGACTGTGCATGGTTATAGGCAGAGGTGGACATAATCAGCAGTACAGGAGAGATAAAGGCAAAGCTGGAGCCGAGATAGGAAGGAATTTTGCCCTTGGTGATGAAGATGTAGAGCAGGGTACCCAGGCCGTTCATGAACAGGCAGGTGGTAGGGTTGACCTTGAATAAAAAGGGGACCAGCACGGTAGAGCCGAACATGGCGAACAGATGCTGGATACTTAACGGAATATTAAGTAGTAATGGCGGACGTTCTTCAACTTGAATAACTTTGCGTTCCAAAATAAATAACCTCTTTTCTTAAATTTTGCTATGATAATTTTACGTGGATTTTACATTAATTGCAAGGAGTTTTTAGCAAAAGTGTAAAAAACTTTCCATAATCTCGGATTTTCAGATGAAGTGCCGCTCTTGTGTGATACTTAAGAAGCAAGTATAATAAAGCTGTCATCTTTATTATATATTTTTTGTTGCTATTTCCGAATGAAGGGGGAATAAAAATGTTACAGGTAAATCATGAACGTGTAGCTAAACTTTTACAAGGCTTGGCTTCTTTTACGGACAGTGAAGAGGGCGTTACCCGCCTTGCCTACAGTCCGCTGGATAAAAAGGCTCAGAGCTGGCTGTTGGAGCAGGTGCAGGATTTGCATTTGCAAATCCGCACCGATGCTGTGGGTAATGTGTTCTTGCGTCGCGATGGCAAACAGCAGCTGCTGCCGCCGGTAGCCACAGGCTCGCATCTGGACACTGTTATCCATGGCGGTGCCTATGACGGCATGTGCGGTGTCGTAGGCGCCCTGGAGGCGCTGTACATGCTGCAGGACGAGGAGCTTGGGCGCAGTATTGAGGTTATCATCTTCCGTGCGGAGGAATCGAGTCGCTTCGGCTTTGCAACTATGGGCAGTAAGCTGCTGACAGGCAGCGCAGTGCCGGAGCAGCTGAACAAAGGCGCCAAGAAGGGCGATATCAGCTTTATCGAGGCCTTGCGTGAATGGGGCTGCAATCCTGACGCTTATCGTGATGCTGTAATTGCGCCCGGCAGCTATAAATGCTTTGCGGAGCTGCATATCGAACAGGGCAAGGTTCTGGAGCAGACGCAGCATCAGCTTGGTATCGTACATAATATTGCGGCACCGACACGCTTTAAAATTCATATTAAAGGCATGGCAGACCACAGCGGCGCAACGCCGATGGGGATGCGCCGTGACGCGCTCGTCAGTGCTGCTAAGCTTATTTTGGCGGTGAACGAGGCTGCGGAAACAGAAAAAGCCAACGGCAGTGTCGGTACCGTTGGCGTGGTGGATGTAGAGCCCGGTTCGATTAACGTTGTACCGGGAGCAGTTACGCTGTGGGTTGATGTACGTGGTGTTGATAAAGCCAGCATTGCGCGCGTGCTGCAAAGCATCCGCGAGCAGGCCGAAAACGTCGCTGTCTGCGACGGCGTCGGCGTGCAGATTGAAATGCTGACAGCAGACAGCCCTGTTGCTTTGGATAAGGCCTTGGCCGCGCAGAGCGAAGCGATATGCACAGAAAAGGGCTTCAGCTTCTTGCATATGAATAGTGGCGCCGGTCATGATGCTATGCATATGACGAAAATCTGCCCCACGACAATGCTTTTTGTTCCCTGTCGAGCAGGCATCAGCCATAACCCGGCAGAGTACGCTTCAACTGAGAATATCTGCCGCGGCATTGAGGTCCTGGCAGAGGTTTTGCGTCGAGAGGCAAATTGACAATAGCGCAAAAACTGCTATAATAATTATAGAGATAGCCGATTGTGGTATGTCGGCTTTCCTCGCAAATTTGTAGTTTGAAGGAAGCCGCCTAACCGTTAGGCGGTTTTTTTCATGCCTTTATTTAGAGCGATGTGATAAAATCAAAACTACGAGAGTTGCAAAGCCTATCATAAGCTGAAGTGCTTCGAAAACAGTCATAGCATCACCCACTTTCCAGCAGGAAACCGACGTCGGCTATCTCTATGCGAAAATTATATCGTTTTATGAAATTTAAAGAAAATATATTTTTATACTCCTGTACCGTCAAAGCAGGGGATAAAGTCCTTGCAGGCTGCATCACCCTCCTGCACAAAGCCATCTTCGATAGTGCTTTGCAGCAGATAGCTTTCCAGCTCCTTGTATTCCTCATCCGTAACCTTGCGGTTGATTTCAGGATATTCGTTGGCGCGGCCGCAGGGAACGTATTGGTGCATCAGGCTGAACATTACCTGCCCAGGCTTGAAGTTGGCAGCAATCCAGTCGATAATTCTCTTGGTATTGTCAGGCATTCCGGGCATAATCAGATGACGGATAATAACGCCTTTAGTCATAATACCGTTATCATCAATATGGTAGTCACCGACCTGATTATACATTTCCTTAATAGCTTCGGTTGCGATGCGGAAGTAGTAGGGTGCGTTGCTGTATTTGATAGCAGCCATATCATCACTGTATTTTAAATCCGGCAGATAAATCTGCACCTTGCCTTTAAGGCGGCGCAGTGTATCCTGCGTTTCAAAGCCGCTGGTGTTATAAACAACAGGCACCGGCAGAGGCTCGGCCAGACTTTGCAGCACTGCCTCGGTAAAATGGGTGGGCGTAACGAGATTGATATTGTGCGCACCTTGGGCGATAAGCTCGTGATAGATTTCCTTCAGACGTTCAATAGTAATTTCCTTGCCGAAGCCCTTGCAGCTTATGTCATAGTTCTGACAGAAAACACAGTGCAGGTTGCAGCCGGAAAAGAAAACCGTACCGCTGCCTTTAGTGCCGCTGATGACGGGCTCTTCCCACATATGCAGGCCGGCGCGGGCAACAATCGGAGCGAGGCCTACGCCGCAGCTGCCGAAGCAGCCTGTAGTATCAGACATATTTGCAGGGCGGTCTACACCGCAGCGATGCGGACATACATAACAGAGAGTCATATTATTTCCTCCTTTGAAAAGAGCTTGCCGTGCCTTTTCGGTATATGTATAGACAAGAATACTTGGTTCCCCCTTGGGGGAACTGTCGAGCGATAGCGAGACTAAAGGGGGCAACACTCTAATTCGTCATACATTTATTTTACCACAATCGCCCGGTATTGACAAAAACAACGCGGCATCTTATAATTTTAGTATTAGGTCATATAACTGACGGAAGTGGGTTACCACAGGGGAGTATGACCGGTAGCACGCCGACCGTCTGGGCAAAGATTTTTTCTTGTGCCAGTGTGTCGGTTTTTTTGTTTGTCTAAGTGACTGGCACTATACAAAAGAGGAGGAGTTATAGTGAAAGAATTAGCATTAAAATATGGCTGCAATCCTAATCAGGGCAGCGCACGTATTTACATGAACAATGGCAGCGAGCTGCCGATTGAGGTGCTGAACGGCCGTCCGGGTTATATCAATTTTCTTGATGCTTTCAACAGCTGGCAGCTGGTAAAAGAACTGAAGGAGGCAACCGGTCTGCCGGCAGCAGCATCCTTTAAGCACGTAAGCCCTGCAGGTGCTGCAGTAGGCCTGCCGCTGAGCGATACTCTGAAAAAGATTTATTATGTAGATGACCTGGAGCTGTCTCCGTTGGCAAATGCTTATGCACGCGCTCGTGGCGCTGACCGTATGAGCTCCTATGGCGACTTTGTTGCTTTGTCCGATGTTTGCGACGTGCAGACTGCTAAAATGCTGGCACGCGAGGTTTCCGACGGTGTTATCGCACCCGGTTATACCGAAGAAGCTCTTACTGTTCTGAAGGGCAAACGCAAAGGCACCTACAACATTATTAAAATTGATGAAAACTACAAGCCGGAGCTGCTGGAGCATAAGCAGGTATTCGGTATTACCTTCGAGCAGGAGCGCAACGAAGCTAAAATTACCGCTGATCTGCTGCAAAACCGTCCGACCGTGAATAAAGAAATTCCGGAAGGCGCAGCACGCGACCTGCTGATTTCCTTAATCGTTTTGAAATACACTCAGTCCAACTCCGTTTGCTATGTAAAAGACGGTCAGGCTATCGGCATCGGCGCCGGCCAGCAATCCCGCGTACACTGCACTCGTCTGGCAGGCGGCAAGGCTGATATCTGGTGGCTGCGCCAGAATCCGAAGGTTTTGGCTCTGCCGTTTAAAGACAGCATCCGTCGTCCCGACCGCGACAACACCATCGACGTTTACATCTCCGATGATTATGAAGATGTACTGGCTGACGGCGTATGGGAAAACTTCTTCACTGAAAAACCGGAACCGCTGACTCGCGAAGAGAAAAAGGCTTGGGTTGCACAGTTGAAGGACGTTGCTCTCGGCAGTGACGCATTCTTCCCGTTCGGAGATAACATTGAGCGTGCGCATCGCAGCGGCGTTCAGTATATTGCACAGGCAGGCGGCTCTATCCGTGATGATAATGTTATCGAAACCTGCGATAAGTACGGTATTGCAATGGCATTCACCGGCCTGCGTCTGTTCCACCACTAAGATAGCTTTATAATGAACTTGCGTCCCACTCGTCTGACGGGTGGGACGTTTTTATGTGCGCTTTTGATCTTGCTTAGAACAACACACTCAAAAAACCTCATTACTTTATTGCAAATTACGTAAATTGCATGTATGCCTGAATACAGGCAGTCTTTTACAAAAGCGTAAAGTGAAATGCCTATATCATAATTAAAACTAACTCCATTCCTATGAGGTGATAATATGCTTCTTAAAGAAATGAATTTCCGCGACATTGTGGATAAATACCTTTACATAGACGCTGCCGGCGTGGCGCAAAACCTGGGCAGCATTTTTGAGGTAACAGAAGATGCTACCGGCGTGCTTTGCTATGGTTATATAGATGAACAGGCAGGCATCAGCTTTGAAATATTATGCTGTGCTGTACACGATGCAGCTAAAAAGACGCTGAAGCTGTTGCATGGTAATGATGAGCAATCAGCGAAGATAAGATTATCCGAGCTGCTTGAAGCACAGGCAGCTGTGCTTCCGAGCGAAATGCCTCGCCTGAGCGAGTTCCAAAGCAAGGTGGCAATAGTGCAAAAGGTTTATGAGGCAGACGAAGCGACAGAAGCGATGCGTAAGCTTACCTCTTTAGATCCTGCAAGACTTGCAACGCATCCCGATATCGTAACTGTTTATCTGGTGTGCGGCGATGAGGCCGAAGCAGCTTATGTGTTGCTTAAGGAAGTGCGCGAGGTAAATATCATAGGCACGCTGCTTTCCGAGCCTCAAAAGGTTTTCGGTCTGCACAAGGGCGATGAAATAAGCTTTTTCCTGGTGCGTAACGAAAAGGGAATTATGTGTATGAAGGTGTTGGAGAAATAAGCAAAAGAAAGGACATAGATGCTGAGCTAAGCTCGGCAAGGTGATTTTTTGAGTTCTGTAAAAAGAAACAGGTATATAGACGGCAAGCTGCTTCTGGCTTATCCTGACGATTATACTGTTTTAGATATTGAAACTACCGGATTGAGTCCGCAGAATGATTATATAACGGAAATATCTGCTATAAAATACCGCAATAATCGCAGAGTAGATGAATTTTCCAGCTTAGTTAAGCCGGAATTATCCATCCCGTATTATATTACACGGCTTACCGGTATCAATGACGCTATGGTTGCGGATGCTCCGGCAATCGACGAGGTAATCTTATGCTTTATGGATTTTTTGGCTGATGATATTATTGCAGGCTACAATGTGGGCTTTGATTTGAGCTTTATTGCGGAAAATCTGGCAGGCCATTATGCCAAAAGATTAGCCAATGATTATGTTGATGTTATGAAGCTGGCGCAGAATGAATTACCGTTTTTAGGCAGGTATAAGCAGACTGCGGTCGCCGAATATTTTAATATTGCTACAGCAGGTGCGCACAGGGCTCTTGTTGACTGCAATATTTGCAACGGCTGTTACCAAAAGCTGAAGGAGCTGGCGGTGGCGGATTATCATCTGCCGCCTAAGCAAAAAGAGCTTGCAATCGTACCGTCTTTCAGGCGCTTAAGACCGTTGGCAGATAAAAATATAGTTCTGCTTGGCTCTTTTGACGGTCTTTATCTTAAAAACCTTCAGGAGATACTGACTGCGCTTGGTGCAAGCGTTGCTTATCATGTTACAGCAGCTTCTGATATGGTTATTGTCGGCACGGCGGATGCTTCCGTGTGTGGAGGCGCTGATTTGCAGCGTGCTGTCAGCATGAAAAACGCGGGCAAGAATATCTATATTCTTAAAGAAGATGTGTTTTGCCAATCGTTGCTGGCCAAAGGCTGGCTGCGGGTTGGTGGATTGAATGATTAATTCTATCTTACTTTCTTAAAGGCGCATTTCGTTATTGTATAATGTATAATTGTTGTATATCTATATAATTCAACAGATGATTATTGTATAATACGTATATAAATCCGGAAAGCTTACTGACAGCAGCGAAAGACATGGCAGCTGCCAATGATTTAAGAAAAAATATCGGTGCGAGCAATGATATGCTATGTTTTTGTTTTATGCAGCAAGCATTGTACCGGATAAATTTTTCATCTGAGGGTGAATAAAATGTTAGATTTAGAAAAAAATTGTCGTGTAGCCGTAGTACAGTGTTCACCTGTAATGTTTGATAAGGATGCAACACTGGCCAAATGTATTAATTTGATTAAGCAGGCAGGTGCCGGCGGAGCACAGCTTATCGTGCTGCCTGAGCTGATTATTCCCTGCTATCCTTACGGCATGACCTTTGGCTTTACCGTAGGCAGCAGACAGGAAGAAGGACGTGCCGATTGGAAGCGGTATTATGATGGTTCCATTGTAGTGCCTGGCGCAGAAACTGATGCGCTCGGAGAAGCGGCACGCGAGGTAAATGCTTATGTAAGCATTGGTATATCGGAGCGTGATGCTGTAAGCGGTACGCTTTATAACAGCAACATCATTTTTGCTCCTGACGGCAGCATTGCTGCCCTGCACCGCAAGCTCAAGCCTACGGGCGCGGAGCGCTTTGTTTGGGGTGATGCGGATAATGCTTATTTTCCTGTGGTTGCTTCGCCGTGGGGACCGCTTGGTAATTTGATTTGTTGGGAGTCTTACATGCCGTTGGCACGTGTGGCTTTATACCAAAAAGGCGTCACGATTTTGATTTCCTGCAATACAAATGATAATCCTGAGTGGCAGGCTACTATTCAGCATATTGCGCTCGAAGGACGCTGCTATTACATTAACTGCGATCAGTTCTTTACTAAAGATATGTATCCTGCTGATTTGCATGCGCAGGATGAAATCGCTAAGCTGCCGGAGCTTGTCTGCCGCGGCGGCAGCTGTGTGATTGATCCTTACGGACATTATGTTACTGAGCCTGTTTGGGATAAGGAAGCAATTATTTATGCGGATTTGGATATGGACAAGGTGCCTGCCAGCCGTATGGAATTTGACGCCTGTGGTCATTATTCACGCCCGGATGTTTTGCAGTTGCATGTTAAAGAGTAAAACTTTGACGTAAAGAATTATAAGAACAAAAAACGCTTACGCCCCACGCATCAACGTGGGATGTAAGCGTTTAATTTTTTTGCGGTTATTCAATCAAACCCTTAGGAGAAATTACCTCGCCGTTGTCAAAAGCAATATAGGTGACCTGAATTTTTACGGTTTCTTTGGTAATATCCAGGTTCATCAGCTTTTGGTCATCCGGCAGCATGGAATTCAGCTTTTTGCTGGTGGTGAGCTCCACTGCCTGTCCGGGGGCAATGCTGCCCTGATAATGCTCCGGATAGGAATAAAGCTGTTCACCCTTATCGTTGAGCACGGTTACATCGTAATACATACGGTTGATAGCAACGTTACTCATGTTTTTGGCCATGATGGTAGCGGTAAGCGTAGCTTTTTCCTCGCTGCCGATTTTGTTGCTGTCCTTGTTCAGCGTCAGGCGCTCGCTGGTTGCCTGCAGCGCTTTGTTCAGGCGGTCCATAACAGGCTTGTTCAGCAGGGCCTGTTTAGCACGTTTGGCAGCATCCAACTGGACGATAAAGTCTGCCAGATTGCTGATCTTCTTAATCTGCCAATCGCCTTTATCATTTTGCTGCATTAACAGCTCGGCAATAAAATCCTTATCCAGCTCATTGTTGTGCAGCACCAGGGTTGCTTTTGCTGTCTCACCCTCATGCTTGCTGAGCTTCAGATCTTTGACAGTAAGGTTTTGGATGGGGATGTGACGCTCCAGGTTACGCTTCATAGCATCCGGTACCGGGTCGACTGTCTGCTTAGGCGCATTGTCCGGCTTAGCGGCGATTTTGTCTAAAGCCTCCTGCGTCATCAGGTCTACGACCGAAGGCTTCAGCATATGCAGAATGCCGAGTGCGAACGGGTTGGAGAAAACATTATCATTGTTGATTTTGCTTTCTGCCTTGATGATGTCCTCGAAAGCGTTGTCCATAACAGAGGGAACATCAACATATCGTGAAAATTTTGAGCTGTCATGCTGCTGCAGTGCAACGCGCGCTTCGTTCAAGGCATAAGCCGGTGTACGGATAAAATAAAGAAAATAAAAGGCTGCGCCTGCAAGGGCAGCGAGCAGAATAAATACAACAAACCATTTCTTTTTGCTTTGCATGATTTTGACCTTCCTAAACTATATTAAAAGGCAATCGGAAAAATTCTTTGCCTGCATATATTGTAATCATCTTAAGGGCAGATTTCAATACCTACTACTAAAATGTTTTATAAATTATTCCCTACTTCTTTCCGGGGGAAATGTTGCGGGAAGTGAGTGTAATTGGTTATAATATAATGATAGACTGATTTTACACGGAGGTATTTACATGAGTGATAAAAATAAAACCTACTGTCTGATAAATTACGGCTGCCAGATGAATGAATCCGATACGGAGCATTATGCAGGACAGTTGCAGGAGCTTGGTTATGCGCCTAATCCTGATTTTCATACCGCAGATATAATTATTGTCAACACCTGCTGCGTGCGCGAAAGTGCGGAAAAGAAAATTGCCGGCAAAATTGGCGAATTAAAGGCTGTAAAGCGTGCTAATCCGGATGTAGTTATCTGTGTTGCAGGCTGTATGGCACAGAAGGACGGCGAAAAGCTGCGTAAAAAGCATCCGCAGGTAGATTTGCTGCTGGGTACTGCTTATGTTAACGATTTTAAACGTCTGCTGCTGGAATTTCTGGCAGAGCGCAAGGCTGCGGTTTATACCGATCTGACTATTCATCAAAGCGAGTTTGAAGGTCATATGGTACGCCAAAGCTCTTTTGCTGCCTGGATTCCAATTATGTATGGCTGCAATAATTTCTGCACCTACTGCATCGTGCCGTATGTACGCGGACGCGAGCGCAGCCGCAGCATCGATAATATTGTTGCCGAGATTGAGGCAGCGGTTAAAGATGGCTACAAGGAATTTACTCTGCTGGGCCAAAACGTAAATTCCTACGGCAAGGATTTTGGCGACAAGGACGCTTTCGCTAAGCTGCTGCGCCGTGTGGATATTATTCCCGGCGTTGAGCGTATTCATTATATGACCAGCCACCCGCGTGATATGAGCGAGGAGGTTATCAAGGCTGTTGCAGAATGTGAGCACATCTGCGAAAACTTCCATATGCCGTTCCAGGCAGGCAGCTCGGAAATTCTGCGCCGTATGAACCGCGGTTATACGAAGGAAAAATATCTGGAGCTGGTTAAGCTGGTACGCAAGTATGTGCCGGACGCAACGATTACTACAGATATTATTGTAGGCTTCCCCGGCGAAACCGAAGAGAATTTTGAGGAAACTCTGGATGTTGTGCGTCAGGTTGGCTTCACCTCTGCCTATACCTTTATTTATTCCAAGCGCAGCGGTACACCTGCAGCCAAAATGGAAAACCAGGTGCCGCTGGCAGTGAAGAAGGAGCGTTTGAACCGTTTGATGGCTCTGCAGAACGAGAACAGCCTGAAGTGCCATGAAAAGCTGGTAGGTCAGACTGTAGAAGTGCTGGCAGAAGGCCCCAGCAAGCAGAAAACCGTCTGGAACGGACGCACACGCACAGGAGTTCTGGTGCTGTGGCCGATTGAAGATAAGCAATACGAGGTTGGACAGAAGGTTAACGTGCAGATTGAAGCTGCGCAGACTTGGCTGGTGAAAGGTAAGGCGGTTGATTAATGGCTGCTGCAAATGTTACGCCCATGGTACAGCAATATATGGCAGTGAAGCAGGAGCATCAGAATGAGCTGCTCTTCTTTCGCTTGGGCGATTTTTATGAAATGTTTTTTGACGATGCTATTACAGCATCGCGTGAGCTGAATTTAACATTGACTAAGCGCTCCAACGGTATGGAGCATATGCCGATGTGCGGTGTGCCTTATCATTCGGTGGACGGCTATATCGCCAAGCTGATAAAAAAAGGCTATCGCATCGCTATCTGCGAGCAGGTGGAGGATCCCAAGCTCGCCAAAGGCATTGTCGAGCGCAAGGTTATTAAAATTATTACGCCGGGAACGGCGCTGAACGAACAGCTTCTGGAGGATAAGCACAATCGCTATCTGGTATTTTTACAGCAGGCGCAGGCAAAGGGAATGTGCTTGGCAGCAGCCGATGTAACTACGGGCGAGTGCGAATGGTTTCTTGACCAGACACCGGAAAGCTTTTTGAATATCACCGAGCAGCTTTACAGACTGCAGCCCGCAGAGCTTGTTGTTCATTTTACTTCTGATGAAATGAGTGAGAAGCTGCAGGAATGGCTGGCTGCAAGATTGCCGGAATGCGTTGTTACGCATTATGACGAGAGTACGCCGGAGGCTGATTATTTTGCGCAGCACTTTGCCGGTAGTGAGGTGCCGGATGAGGTACATAGTACGGTTGAGCTTTTGCTGCGCTATCTGCACGGAACGGTGATGGCCGATTTGAGCCATATTAACCGTTTGGTGCGGATTGAACGCAACAGCTTTATGAACCTTGATGTGACTGCTATCCGTAACCTGGAGCTGGTTCGCAATATGACGGATGGCTCGAAGCGCGGTACGCTGCTGCAGGTGCTTGATTTTACCAATACCTCGATGGGTGCGCGCCGTCTGCGCAGTTGGATTGAAAGCCCGCTGCTTGATGTGGGCCGCATTTATGAGCGTCAGGAGGCGGTAGCCGAGCTTGCTGCAGCCGCAGAGCTGCGCGAAGCAATTGTGGCGCAGCTGAAGGCGGTGGCGGATCTGGAGCGTATTGTCAGCCGTATTGAGGTGGGCAGTGCCAATGCCAGAGATTTGGTGGCATTGCGTAATTCCTTAAGCGTGCTGCCGGGCCTGAAGGGCATCCTGGAAGGCTGCAGCAGCGGACTGCTGCGTAAGCTGTGGAAGGGCCTGTATCTGCACGAGGAGCTGGCTGCAAGATTACAGCAGGCGATTGTCGATGAGCCGCCGTTTTCTGTCCGCGAGGGCGGTATGATTCGCACCGGTTATAATCAGGAGCTGGATGAGCTGCATCTGATTGCTGCCGACAATAAAACCTGGATGCAGAACTTTGAGCAGAAAATCAAAGAAGAAACCGGCATTAAAACCATGAAGGTCGGTTTCAATAAGGTTTTCGGCTATTATATCGAGGTAAGCAAGGGACAGAGCAGCAGCGTGCCTCCGTACTTTGTGCGTAAGCAGACGCTGGTAAACGCGGAGCGCTATATTGTTCCCGAGCTTAAGGAGTTCGAGAATAAGATTCTCGGTGCCAAGGAAAAAATCGAGCAGCTGGAGTATTATCTGTTTGATGAGCTGCGTACACTGATTCGCGGCAAAATCAAGGAGATTCAGGAAACTGCCCGCGCCGTCAGCTACATTGATGTGCTGACAGGTTTGGCAGAGGCTGCCTATAAATATAATTATGTAAGACCGGAGCTGAATAATAACGGCGAAATCAAGATTGTTGACGGACGCCATCCCGTAGTAGAGCGCTTGCTGGAAAAGGAGATTTTTGTCCCCAACAATACCAATCTGAATAATACTGACGAGCGCATGATAATTATTACCGGTCCGAATATGGCAGGTAAATCAACCTACATGCGTCAGGTGGCGCTGCTGGTGCTGATGACGCAAATCGGCAGCTTTATTCCTGCGCGTCAGGCGAGCGTTTGCCCGGTAGACAAGATTTTTACGCGCGTCGGTGCCAGTGATGATCTGGCGACAGGCCAGAGCACCTTTATGGTGGAGATGAACGAGGTAGCTCAGATTTTGAAATACGCTACGAAAAACAGTCTGATTATCCTTGACGAGGTGGGCCGCGGTACTAGTACCTTTGACGGCATGAGTATTGCTCACGCAGTTATGGAATATATCCATGACCGCATCAAGGCAAAGACGTTGTTTGCTACGCATTATCATCAGCTGATTGCTTTGGAAAATGTGCTGAGCGGTGTGAAGAATTATTCCGTTGCAGTTAAGGAAAGAGGCAAGGATATTATCTTCCTGCGCCGTATTGTACCGGGCGGTACCGACCGCAGCTACGGCGTACATGTTGCACGCCTCGCCGGTCTGCCGAAGAAGGTGCTGGAGCGTTCGGAAGAGCTGCTGAAGGAATATGATAATGACAACGGCCACGTGCAGCAGCCTGCAGCTGCCGCAGCGCCGGATAATATGATGGGCTCGCTGTTTGGCAGTTCTATTGCCAATGAGCTCTTAAAGCTCGATGTTATGAGTATGACACCGATTGAGGCGATGAGCGCCTTGTATAAATTGCAGGATGAAGCAAGAAAGGAGCTGGGTAAATAATGGCAGAAGAGCATGCCGTCCGTTTGTTGGATACGAATACCGCCAACCAGATTGCTGCCGGCGAGGTTGTTGAAAAGCCTGCGTCCGTAGTAAAGGAATTGGTTGAGAACGCACTGGATGCCGGTGCGGATAAAATTGAAGTAACGATTTTTGCCGGCGGTACGGAATATATCAGAGTAACTGATAATGGCTGCGGCATGAGTGAGGCGGATGCCAAAATGGCTGTGCTGCGCCATGCCACAAGCAAGCTTACGAAGGCTGAGGATTTGCTGAGTCTGAATACCTTGGGCTTTCGCGGTGAAGCCTTGCCCAGTATCGCTTCTGTTTCTAACTTTACGCTGCTTACCCGTCCAGAGAGCGAGGAATTCGCTACTTCTGTGCATATAGACGGCGGTGAAAACACGGAGGTTACGGCAAGCGGCGGCAGTACAGGTACTACCGTAATTGTAGAGAATCTGTTCTTCAACGTGCCTGCACGCCGTAAATTCCTGAAAACCGTGAGCACCGAGGGACGTTATATCAGCGAGCTGTTGACAAGGCTGGCGCTCTCGCGTCCTGATGTGCGTTTTAAGCTGGTGAACAATGATAAAGAGGTGCTCAGTACTCCCGGTGACGGAGATTTAGAGCATGCTATCAGAGCACTGTACGGCAAGAATGTTGCTGAAAACCTTTTGGAGGTATCGCTGAACGATCCTAAGGTAAGAATTAGCGGCTTTATCGGCAAGCCTACGCTGTTGAAGGGAACACGCCAGTGGCAGACGTTCTTCGTTAACGGCCGCTGCATCGGCAGCAAGATGCTTTCCAAGGCTATGGACCATGCATACCAGTCGCAGATTCCCAAAAGCGGCTTTCCCTTTGCTGTCATCAATTTAAAGGTTGATACAGCCAGTGTTGATGTTAACGTGCATCCGCAGAAGAGCGAAATCAAATTCAGTGATGATAGTCTTATTTACAAGGCTATGTATAAGGCGCTGACCGATGCGCTGACGAAGCCGATGAGCGCCAAAAAGACGCAGGTAACGCTGCTGCCGGATTCGGAGCTGAATGTGTTTGTGAAGCCACAATCTATTTCAACTCCGGTTACACCTGCACCCCAGCCTAAGCCGGCGTATCAGGCGCCGCAGCCTGTGTTCAAGAGCGGTGCAGAGCCGATTTTTAAAACGCCGGAGCGCAAGGAAGATGCGCAGCTTGCAACTGCTTCCGAAAGTTTACTGGTGCCTGAACAGCCTGTGCCTGCTGTAAAAAAAGAGCAGGGAGAGCAGCAGACAATGTGGCAGCCGTTTGATGATTTCACTCAAACCGCCGCAACAGTTTCTTACAGCAAGGGATATCAGGAGCCTGTGCTGGAGGTGCATGAGGCGCGCAGCGAATTTGCTAAGCCGCAGCCGGCGGAGGCTGCACCTGCGGCTGACAGGGAAACTATTGCTTTTACCGATACCGACAGCGGTATGGATACTATCTGGCCGATTGGTCAGGTTGATAAAACATTTATTATTGCCCAAAGCGAAACAACGCTTTATCTTATTGATCAGCATGCTGCCCATGAGCGCATTCTTTATGACAAGCTTGTGGCTTCGCATGAGCAGATTCCGTCGCAGCAGCTTTTGATGCCGTTGTATGTGGATATGGCTGCCGATGATATTGCGTTGATTGAGGAGCACAGGGATGAATTTCTGGCTTTGGGTGTGGATGCTGCCAGCGCCGGCGAAAGCTTGCTGCGCGTGAGCAGTTTGCCGGCGGATATCAAGGCAGATTCTGCTGAGGATTTTATCAACGCTATCAGCAAAATGCTGCGGGAAATGCGTAATGTCAACGGCAGTGATTTGCGGCAGGAGGTGCTGCACATGACTGCCTGCAAGGCAGCGATTAAGGCAGGACAGCTGCTGAATATGCGGCAGATGCGTCAGCTGATTATTGATTTGTGCAATACTACGCATCCCTTTACCTGCCCACACGGCAGACCTTGCATGATTGAAATTGACAGCAATCAGCTGTATAAAATGTTTAAAAGGACGGGCTTTTAATGCTTACAGGCAAAATTGGCGTAACAACGGCCAGAAATGCTACAGGCAGCGCCGCTGCAGCTCAGGCTAGGGCCTGGGCGGAGCAGCTGGGCGCACTTTATGTGGAGCGTCCGCACAATATGGGCGTAGACGAGCTTATGGCGCAACATGACTTGGCGGCGCTGGTTGTGGGCGAAAAGGACGGTCCGCGTATTCACAGTGCCGCAGGCAGCTTTGCCTATCATCCTGGTATGGCGGTGCTGCGTCTGCAGCAGCTGAAACGTAGCGCGACGGAGCATTTGCTGACGGCGTTGGACCTGCCTCCGGGGAAAAGAGTGCTGGATGCTACGCTGGGCCTGGCGGCGGATGCCGCCATCAGCTCCTATGCTGTCGGTGAGGATGGAACGGTTGTGGGGTTGGAGGCTTCACCGCTGCTGTATTTTGCCGTGAGCTATGGCCTTAAAAATTATGTTGCCGAGGATGCTGACCTGACGGCGGCATTGCGCCGGATTCAGCCGGTGCAGGCGCTGGCGGAGGATTATCTGACGCAGTGTGCACCGGACAGCTTTGACGTTGTTTATTTCGATCCGATGTTCCGCCATCCTGTCAACGGTGCCAAGGGCATGGAAGCATTGCGTCCGCTTTCCTACGAGGAAGCGCTGTCGGCAGAAACGCTGCAGCTGGCATTGCGTGTAGCACCGCGCGTGGTTATCAAAGAGCGCAGCGAATATATTCTGCGCGAGTATGGTTGCGAGGAATTTATCGGCGGAAAATACAGCAGGATTAAGTACGGAATAATAAAAAGGTGATTTATGTTGCAAAAACCCAAGGTAGTTGTTATTTTAGGAGCGACAGCAACCGGAAAAAGTCATTGCGCTATTGAGATTGCCAAGCAGTTTCAGGGCGAAATAATTTCCGGTGATTCAATGCTGGTTTATAAAAATATGAATATCGGTACTGCCAAGCCAACTGCTGAGGAACTGGCTGCCGTACCGCATCATCTGGTGGATATTCTGCCGCCGGACGCATCCTTCAGCGTTGTGGATTTTAAGGAGCGTGCGTCTGCGCTGATTACGGAAATCAATGCGCGCGGACATCTGCCGATAATTGCCGGCGGTACAGGTTTGTACATCAAAGCGCTGCTCGAGGATTATGCCTTTAACAATGCGGATGAGGACAGCGATCTGCGCCGCAGGCTGGAGGCCGAGGCACAGGAAAAAGGCGCGTTGGCGCTGCATGCGCGTCTGCAGGAGCTGGCGCCGCATGAGGCGGAGCGCATTCATCCCAATAATGTGCGCCGAGTTATCCGTGCGCTGGAATCTGCTATGCAGGGCGAGGCTGTCAACCAGTACGGGGCGCAGGAAAGTCCTTATGATGCCGTAGTTATCGGTTTGGAGATGGAGCGTCAGGCGCTGTACGAGCGCATCAACAGGCGTGTGGATTTGATGCTGGAGGCCGGTCTGGAGCAGGAGGTGCGCAGTCTGCTGGAGCAGGGCGTAGCGCCCGAGTGCCAGTCGATGCAGAGCATCGGCTACAGACAGATGGTATGGTATCTTAACGGCAGTATGGATTACGCGGCTGCCGTAGACAAGCTGAAGCAGGCAACGCGTAACTTTGCCAAGCGGCAGATTACCTGGTATAAAAAAATGCCGTATATTCACTGGCTGCATTTGGATGAAGAGCCTGATTATAAGCAGGCAGTGGCAGAAATTTCCGAAATACTTGTAGAAAGTGGTATTTCGGTGTAAAATATAAGTATAAAGAGGAGTGTAGGTTTTTAGGAATCTGTGCTTCCGGAGATAACGAAAATGAGTAGGAGGGGCTTTTAATGATTACTTCAGTAAAACCCGCAATGAATTTGCAAGACAGCTTTTTAAACCATGTTCGCAAGGAAAACCTGGGTGTTATCATCTATCTGATGAACGGTTTCCAAATCCGTGGCTTAGTAAGAGGTTTTGACAACTTTACTGTTATTATTGAAAACGAAGGCAAACAGCAGCTTGTTTACAAGCATGCTATTTCCACTATTTCTCCGGCAACTAATATTACTATTATGCAGCCTGAGAAAAAAGAATATTAATAAAGTTATGATTATAAAGAAAAACGGCGCATAAGCGTTGTTTTTCTTTTTCTGAAAGAGATTGCATCCGGCAAAATTTACAAGCGGCGAATTTGCGGTATGGAGGCAGGTTTTTATGTTTGACTATCTGGCCTTGTTTCAGGAATATCTGACGGTAGAGCTGGGACTGGCAAAAAATACACAGCTGGCGTATATGCGTGATTTGCGCCTGCTGATGAAAAGCCTGCAGCTGAAGGCAGATGAGGAGCTGCTGCAGGTTTCGCGACAGCAGCTGATTGCCTATCTTGTGCGGTTGAAGCAGGAGGGCCGCGCTGCCTCGACGGTGGCACGAAAGCTGGCTTCGATTAAGGCGTTTTACCGTTTTCTTACGGCAGAGCGTTATATCCGACGCAATCCTGCCGAGGTGCTGGAGGCGGCGAGCAGAGGACTGCATTTGCCGAAGGTGCTGAGCGTTCAGGAGGTCGAAAGGCTTTTGGATGAGCCTAATTTGGGAACCTTGGACGGTTATCGCGACAAGACAATGCTGGAGCTTTTATATGCTACCGGCATGCGTGTGTCTGAGCTGGTAAATGTGCCGGTGAAAAATGTTGATATGAAGATGCAGTATGTCATTGTTATGGGCAAGGGCTCCAAGGAGCGTATGTTGCCGTTAGGCCGTACTGCGCTGCATTATCTGGAGCATTATTTGTCTGTGGTACGCCCGCAGCTTCTGCATGGCAAGCCTGATACGGCTGCAGAGCTTTTTGTAACCGGTTGGGGCGGGCCGATGACAAGGGAGCGTTTTTACGAAATTATTGTGGCATACGGCAAGAGCGCAGGCATCAGCAAGCGCGTTACACCGCATATGCTGCGTCATTCCTTTGCGACGCATCTTTTAAATAACGGCACCGACCTGCGCATAGTGCAGGAGCTTTTGGGACATGCAGATATTTCCACCACGCAGATATATACGCATCTTGATGTGGAGCGTTTGCGCGAGGTGTACGATAAAACGCACCCACGGGCTTAGAAAGGAGAACACCTATGACAAAAGCGAGCAAGAAAAAATCCTCCGGCAGTAAATATGCTGTGCTGATTTTAACAGCGGTTATTGCGATTGTTGCCATTGGCTGCGGACTTTTTTATGCCACCAGCAACAGCAAGAAGGATGTTTTGGACAAGAAGGGTGACGAGCCGCAGACGGTAAGTCTGCTGGATGAATCTATAGAAGCACAACGATTGTTGGATAATATTTTGCTGCAGAAAAATAATTGGCAGCTGATTGAAAATGATCATGGCAAAAAGGATGTTGAGGTTGAAGAATCCGGTGCCAAAGTGCAGATTAACCAGCGTGAGCTGGCAGTTGGCGTACCTTCCGGTACAAGCCTTGCCGGTGCCTGCGACTGGCTGCAGACAAAGGCTGAGCAGGCCGGACTGGTTTATATCAGCGGCAAGCCTGCCAAATATAAAAAATGGGATGCTTATAAGGCTGAAATTGGTATTAAGGTTAAGGCCGGTGCAGGCAGCAAGAGGTTTGTAACGGATACTGTGATTTTCTTCCATAACATTAACCTGACCAAGCAGGATAAGGATGTTAAGGATTTACCGGAGCAAAAGGCAGAAGAGGAGCAGCAGGGGACCGTCAGGCAATTCAGAGGAAAAGTAGCCATCGTTATTGATGACTGCGGTTATGATATGGCGCCGGTGCGCAAGCTGCTGAATACCGGGCTGCCGTTCAGCTATGCGATATTGCCGTATAAGCAGTACAGCAGCGATGTTCTGGAGATGGTGAAGGCTAAGGGGCGTGTGCCGATGCTGCACTTGCCGATGGAGCCTATTGACCGCAGTGCTATGAGCGAGGGCGCTGCTACTATCCGTACGGATTTGTCTGCGGCGGAGAAGCTGTCCCTGACGCGGCGTGCGCTTAACAGTCTGCCGGGAGTGATGGGTGTAAATAATCACCAGGGCTCGAAGGCGACTGCAGATAAGGATACTATGAGAGTTGTTTTGCAGGAGCTGCGTCGTCAGAAGCTCTTCTTTGTGGACAGCCGTACAAATTCTGCGTCGGTAGCACGCAATATGGCGCAGCAGCTGGATGTTTCTACTGCCCGCAATGATATCTTTTTGGATAACAGCTCTGACGTGCAGGCGATTCGTCAGCAGATATATAAGGCTTTCGCTATGGCGGAAAAGAATGGCAGCGTTATTGCTATCTGTCATGCCAGACCGAATACTGCCAAATGTTGGGAGATGTATGCGGCGGAGTTTAAGCGGACGGGGATAACCTTTGTGCCGGTGACGGAACTGCTGTATTAAATTTAGATTTGGAGTTAGATTCGGCTTCTTTCATAACTGAAAGAAGTTGGCAAGAAAGGTTTGCGCCTGATAACTGCGCAACCAACATATCGTTCCGCTCAGAAAAAATTTTCCCGTGCCCACAGGGCACAACGCAAATTTCGTGTGGAACCAGAACGAAGCGTCGCAAAAACTCGCGCAAAGCTTAGAGTTTTTGCAATATGAGTGCGGTGTAGCGCTCAAACAGTTGCGTCGTTTAGCGGTTCGTGTCAGACCAATCAGCCTCGCTCTTCGAGCTTGCTTCTTGGGACACTATCGCATGGCGCGCATGAGCCAATCAGCTTCGTCCAGCGGACTTGCTTCTTGGATGCGCCCGCATATGGTTCCGGACACTCATTTGCTAAAATTTTTATTCGCTGCACGATATATTTAGTTGTTTGCTCTGGTGTGTTGTTCAAGAGTTGTAATTATTAAGAAAAAGTTTTCTGCTGTTTGCAAAACTCTAATTTACATAAACTGAATCGAGGTAAGAAAATGTCTAATTATGTAGAAGAAACAATCGGTAAATATGAAAAGTATATCAATCCCGCTCAGGCAAAGCTGTTCCGCTTCATGGGCCTGGCAAGCATTGAAGGCCATGCTGAGGGCTGGACTATTACCGACAGCGAAGGTCAGGAGTTTATTGACTGCCTGGGCGGTTACGGTATGTTTGCTTTAGGCCATCGTCATCCGAAGGTTGTTGAGGCTGTGGAAAAAGAGCTGCATGCTATGCCGATGTGCGGCAAGGTGCTGTTCAACCGTCCGATGGCTGATTTGGCGGAGGCATTGGCCGAGATTACTCCCGGTGAGCTGCAGTACAGCTTTTTTGTCAATAGCGGTACCGAATCCGTTGAAGGCTGTCTTAAGGTAGCACGTCTGGCAACAAAACGCAAAAAGTTCGTTGCTGCAAAGAATGCTTTTCACGGCAAAACTTTTGGCAGCTTAACTGCTACCGGCCGTGATATGTATCGCGAGCCGTTTAAACCGCTGCTGGATGGCTTTACTCATGTAGAATACGGAGACGCCGCAGCTGTTGATGCTGCTGTTGATGAAGATACCGCTGCCGTTATTCTGGAGCCTGTTCAGGGCGAGGGCGGCATTATTGTTCCGCCTGCAGGTTACCTGCGTGAGGTGAAGGAAATTTGCGAGAAGAAGGGTGCTCTGCTGATTGCCGACGAGGTACAGACCGGTATCGGCCGTACCGGCGAATGGTTCGGCGTTAATCATGACGGTGTTACTCCCGACCTGATGGCATGCGCTAAGGCTTTGGGCGGCGGTGTAATGCCCATAGGTGCGATTATCGGTACTCCGCGTGCCTGGGCCGGTCTTATTGAAGCACCGTTCCTGCACACCTCTACCTTTGGCGGTAACCAGCTGGCCTGCGCTGCCGGTGTAGCAGCCATCAAGGCTATCAAGGAAGAGGATATGCTGCGTCGCGGACGTGAGGCAGGCGCTTATCTGAAGGCTGGTCTGGAGGCTATCGCTGCGGAATATCCTTCCGTTATCAAGGAAGTACGCGGTCGAGGTATGATGATCGGCATTGAGCTGACCAAAGAGGGTGCCGGCGGTATGCTGATGAGCCTGATGATTAACCAGCACATTATTGTTGCTTATACCTTGAACAATCCTAAGGTTATCCGTATGGAGCCGCCGCTGATTATGCCTAAAGAGGTTATCGACCATGTTCTGGAGGCTTTCAGAGGTGCTGTTAAGGAAACTGCGGATGTTATTGAAGATTTATAAGAGGAGATAAGATTATGCCTTATGTAGAGAGCAAAACCACCATCAAGGGCGATGGTGCAAAAATTTATGATATTATCAAGGATATGGTTGCTTACCCTAATTTTATGCATGACCTGGTAAGCGTAGAAATTTTGGAGCGCGGTGAGAATTATACTGTTTCTCATTGGGTAAGTAATGTTGACGGACGCAAAATCGTCTGGACCGAGCGCGATACATTCTATCCTGAGGAGCTGAAAATTACCTATGCTCAGACCGAGGGTGATTTAAAGAAAATGGAAGGCTCCTGGCTGATTACACCGCAGGCTGACGGCTGCGAGGTAACGCTGGCAGTTGATTTTGAGTTCGGTATTCCGATGATTGCCGGCCTCCTGAATCCTATTCTTAAGAAAAAAGTTCGTGAAAACAGTGAAAATATGTTAAACTCTATCAAGGCCCAAATTGAAAAATAAGTAATTACTTGTTATAATAGATATGTTGAAAATGTATTCTATTAATGCCTGTACCTGTTTACAGTGCAGGTCTTTTATGAGGAGGAAATTACTTAGATGAAAACAGCGTTTTTAATGGCGTTAATGACAGCGCTGCTGATGCTCCTGGGCGACTTCTTCGGTGGTCTGCGCGGCATGACCGTAATGCTTTTTGTAGGCGTGGCAATGAACTTCTTTGCTTATTGGAACAGCGATAAGATGGTTCTGGCACACTATGATGCACAACAGGTTGACCGCAACAGTGCGCCGGAGCTGTACGGAATAGTAGAAAAGCTGGCTAAAAAAGCCAATATTCCTATGCCGAAGGTTTATATTATCAATAGTCCGGTGCCTAACGCTTTTGCTACCGGCAGAAATCCGGAGCATGCTGCCGTTGCGGTAAATACTGCGCTGGCAGATATGCTGACCAAGGAAGAGTTGGCCGGGGTTTTGGGTCATGAGCTGAGTCACATTATGCATCGTGATATTTTGGTAAGTACTATTGCCGCTTCTATGGCAGGTGCTATTTACACGATTGCCCAATGGGGTATGTTCTTTGGCGGCGGACGTGATGAGGATGGCGAAAGCCGTAATCCTATCGCTTCTATTCTGGTTATGATTTTGGCGCCTCTAGCAGCTATGCTGATTCAGATGGCAGTATCCCGTTCCCGCGAATATATGGCAGATAAATCCGGCGGTGAGCTTTGCGGCAATCCAAATGCTCTGGCTGATGCCCTGCTGAAGATTGAAGCCTATGCGGAGCGTCGTGTAATGCCCGGTGCTACCGAAGCAACTGCGCATATGTTTATTATCAACCCCTTTGCCGGTGTTGATGCCAAGCAGCTTTTCAGTACTCACCCCGCAACTGAGGAAAGAGTTCAGCTGCTGCGTGAGCAGGCAAGAAAAATGGGTATCCGTTAATAATTCAACTATACCTCTAAGTCACATCGGTGACTGGGTTAGTATAAAAAATTTAATTACACTTTAAGGAGAGATTTACAAATGGAACAAACACTCGTACTCGTAAAACCTGATGGAGTTAAGAAAAATCTGATCGGCGATATCATCGCTCGTTTCGAACACAAAGGCCTGCAAGTTGCAGCTCTGAAACTGGTTAAAGTTACCGAAGCTCAAGCTAAATTCCACTATGCTGAGCATGAAGGCAAACCCTTCTTCGGCGAACTGGTTGACTTCATTACCTCCGCTCCGCTGGTTTGCGCTGTAATCCGCGGCGAAAACGCTATCAAAGCTGTTCGTCAACTGAACGGTGCTACCAACCCGATCGAAGCAGTTCCCGGTTCTATCCGCGGCGACTTCGCTCTGAGCATCGGTGAAAACATTGTTCACGGTTCCGACAGCCCGGAAGCTGCTGAACGCGAAATCAACAACTTCTTCGCTCCGGAAGAAATTTACTAATTAACTTTAGCCTTTCGGCGGCCATGAGCTGACTGAGAGGGGGTACACTCTCACGGAAAGGATGGTGCAGAAATGAAGAAAGCTGCTGTTTATACCAGAACCGGTGACAAAGGAACTACAGGTTTGTACACCGGAGAACGCGTTCCCAAGCAAAGCCTGCGTGTAGAAGCCTATGGTACTGTGGATGAAATTTCCTCGGCATTAGGTTTGGCACGTGCTCAGGTTACGCGTGAGGATGTGCGTGAAACCATTTTCAATGTACAAAAGCTGCTCATGTCTGTGATGGCTGACATTGCCAGCCTCAACCTGCCCGAACCTTACATCAAAGAAGAACACGTTAAGCTGTTTGAAGATATAATCGACAAGTTTGATTCTCTGCTGCAGCCGCTGGGCCATTTTATTATCCCCGGCGATACTGTAGGTGCTGCCGCACTGGACATCGCACGCACTACTACCCGTCGTGCCGAGCGTTGCCTGCTGCGTCTGGCTGAAAACGAACCGGTTAACCCCAATGTTCTGGTTTGCCTGAACCGTTTGTCTGATTTGTGCTTTATTCTGGCACGTGTAGAATGCGAAGTAAAATAAGCATTGCTGATTAAGGAATAGAAGCTTCTGCCTGTGGCCCTTGGCCGCAGACGGAGGCTTTTTGCTTTTCATGCAGTGATTTGTCACACTATTCCCTGCCGTTAAGAAGAATACGTGTATACAATCGTGTGAAGTATTGTACACTATATATTGATGTGATACAATACTATACATGGGCTTCGGGAAAAAGCCTTAAATTGTAAACGTGTTTTAAATTTTTACTGGGGGGAATTTTTTTATGTTGGAGATTTTGAATTCTATTGATGGCTTCATTTGGGGCCCGCCTTTGATGATGCTGCTTATGGGCACAGGCATTTTAATGAGCGTCCGTCTTGGTCTGCTTCAGGTTATGAAGCTGCCTAAAGCCTTGCAGCTGATTTTTACCGCCCGCAGCAAGGGCGAAGGTGATGTAAGCAGCTTTCAGGCTTTGTGCACTGCTTTGGCCGCAACTGTCGGCACCGGTAATATCGTTGGCGTAGCAACGGCAATTAAGCTCGGTGGTCCTGGTGCTCTGCTGTGGATGTGGCTCGCTGCTTTCTTCGGTATGGCAACCAAATATTCCGAAGGCGTGCTGGCTGTTAAGTATCGTACCTATGATGAAAACGGTAACGCTTCCGGCGGTCCGATGTACTATATCGAACAGGGCTTGGGCAAAAAATTTAAGCCTTTGGCTGTAATGTTCTCTATCTTCGGTGTTATGACTGCCTGCTTGGGCAGCGGTACCTTTACTCAGGTAAATGCAATCACCTCTATTGTTAATGTATCCTTTGGCGTTTCCGAATACGTTGTAGCAGCAATCCTGACTGTTCTTGTTGCTGTTGTTATTATCGGCGGTCTGCAATCCATTGCTAACGTAGCAAGCAAGATTGTTCCTTTCATGGCTGCTGTTTATGTTATCGTAACCGTTTCTGTGCTGGTATTTTATGCTGATGCTCTTCCGGCAGCAATTAAGCTGGTTATCGACGGTGCCTTCAACGGTACTGCGGCAGCAGGCGGCTTTGCCGGTGCCGGAATTATGCTGGCAATGCGCAGCGGTATCGCCCGCGGTATTTATTCCAACGAATCCGGCTTGGGCTCTGCTCCTATCGTAGCAGCTGCAGCGAAAACCAAATGGCCTGCAGAACAGGGCCTTGTTTCTATGACCGGTACCTTTATCGATACCATCATTATCTGCACCATGACCGGCCTGTCCATCATCGTCAGCGGTGCCTGGACCGGCGACCTGAACGGTGCTGCTCTGACTGAGGCTGCTTTTGCTTCTGCTTTCCCGGCTGTTGCCAAGTATGTCCTGACCGGCGGCCTGGTACTCTTCGCCTTCACCACTATTATCGGCTGGAGCTATTACGGCGAGCGTTGCGCAGAATATCTCTTCGGCGTAAAATGCATTATGCCTTACCGTATCGGTTACATCATTCTGGTAGGTCTGGGCGTATTCCTGAAGCTGGAAATGATTTGGATTATTGCCGATATCGTTAACGGTCTGATGGCTATTCCTAACCTGATTGCTTTGCTGGGCCTGAGCGGGGTAGTTGTTGCAGAAACCAAGCTGTACTTCGAGCATTGGGAAAAGGTTCACAGCCGTCGCAAACAGCTTGCTGAGATTCGTGAAGATCTGGCAACTGAAAATAATTAATTAGTATTTACGAAAGCTATTGCGGAAATATGCAATGGCTTTTTTTCATTAAGTTTTTGTGTCATCTGTATTTTTATGTCTTTAGTGTGTTATAATATACATATCAAGATAATAGGAGAATAAAATGGTTTATGGTTTGTTAGCTTTGCTGGTGGTTCTGCTGGACCAGGCAACAAAGTATTATGTGGTAACACATTTTGCGTTAGGGGAGAGCGTACCGGTGATTAATAATGTATTTCACTGGACGTTTATACTGAATCGTGGTGCCGCCTTCGGCATGCTGGAGGGCAGCCGTTGGCTGTTCGTAATGATTGCGGTTGCTGTAATCGGCGGTGTCTGGTTTATGCGCCGTGAGATTGCCAAAAGCGGCGTAATGGCCTGCTGGGGAACAGCGCTTTTTGCCGGCGGTGCTTTGGGTAACCTGATTGACCGCACTACACGCGGTGTGGTAATTGACTTTTTTGATTTTCGTATCTGGCCGATATTTAATGTGGCCGATATAGCAATTTGTGTGGGAGTAGGTTTGATTATATGGAGCATATTGAAAACGGAGCTGCTGAGCAGCAACGATTGATTATAACTGAACAAGAGGCCGGACAGCGTGCCGATGTAGGCTTGGCGGCAATGCTGGAGCTTACACGCTCGAATATGCAGAAGCTGCTGGAGGAGGGCCGTGCTGTGCGCGGCAGCAAGGTGCTGAAATCCAACTACAAGCTGCGTCTGGGTGACGAAATTGATGTTACTCTGCCTGAGCCGCAGCCTCTGGATGTACAGCCGGAAAATATTCCTCTGGATATTATTTATGAGGATGAGGATGTTGTTGTTGTCAACAAAGCGCGCGGGATGGTAGTCCACCCGGCGGCCGGCAATTTAAACGGAACGCTGGTCAATGCGCTTTTGTATCACTGCAAAAACTTATCCGGTATCAACGGCGTTATCCGCCCGGGTATCGTGCACCGTCTGGATAAGGATACCAGCGGTATTATGATTTGTGCCAAGAATGATGCGGCGCATCTTTCTCTGTCGCAGCAGATACAGGCTAAAACCGCCCAGCGTACCTATCTTGCTGTAGTACGCGGCAACATAAAGACAGACAGCGGCGTGATTGAAACGCTTATCGCCCGTGATAAAAACGACCGTAAGAAAATGGCGGTTGTCAAAGAAGGCGGACGTGATGCTGTTACCGAATACGAGGTGCTGGAGCGCTTCGGCAAATATACTATTGTGCGCTGCCGCCTGCGAACGGGACGCACGCATCAGATTCGCGTACATATGGAGTATCTGGGCTATCCTTTGGTTGGTGACCCAAAATATTCTCCGATGAAAACTCCCTTCAGCATTCAGGGACAGGCTCTGCATTCGCAGACACTGGAATTTACCCACCCGCGTACGGGAGAACGCTTGAGCTTTGAAGCTCCGCTGCCGGAGGATATGCATAAGATTGTTACCCGCCTGCGCCTGGGACAGTTTAATTAGCAGAGTTCTGCCTTAGGGCAGTCTTGATAGCAGGTTAAAAAGCCTGAATAAAAATAAGAGGTGAGCCAAATGAGCAATTTTGTTAAAAAGAATGTTATTATGGATGCAGAGGCTATGCGTCGTGCAATTGTCCGTATTTCTCATGAAATTATCGAAAGAAATAAAGGCGTAGACAATGTTGTTATTGTCGGTATCCGTACTCGCGGTGTACCTATTGCGGAACGTCTGGCAGCAGCAATTAAAGATATAGAGAATGTTGAGCTGCCGGTAGGAATGCTGGATATCACTCTTTATCGTGATGACCTGTCTACTCTTGCATATAATCCTATTGTACACGGTACAGAAATTGACCTGGATCTGAACGGCAAAACCGTAATTCTGGTTGATGATGTGCTGTACACCGGCCGTACCATCCGTGCCGCTCTTGATGCTGTTATGGATATGGGCCGTCCGAAGGCTATTCAGCTGGCAGTGCTTATCGACCGCGGACATCGCGAGCTGCCGATTCGTGCTGACTTTGCCGGAAAAAATGTTCCTACCTCCCACAAGGAAGCTATCAACGTATACCTGGCAGAGGAAGACGGCATTGATGAAGTAGCAATCGGTGATATCGAAGAATAATCGACCGTAGCTTGTTAATGGAACAGGAGGAGATTCTATGAAGCAGGCTGAAATGTTGCGCAATGAGGCTTTGAGCGCAACTTTGGTAAAAAAATTGAAGTTGCGTGGCTTTGATGCTTATTACTGTGCTGATAAGCAGGCAGCGCTTAAGCAGGCTTTGGCGCTGATTCCGCAGGATGATGTTGTTTCCTGGGGCGGTTCTGTAACGATTGATGAAATAGGCCTTTTGAGCGCAGTAAAGGAGCGCAATAAGGTTATCGACAGAGCTGCGGCAGCAACTCCGGAAGAAAAAACAGAATTGATGCGTCAGGCGCTTTTATGTGATACATATTTAATGAGCAGCAATGCCATCAGCAGCGACGGTCAGCTGGTAAATATTGACGGCAACGGCAACCGTTGCGCCGCTTTGATTTTCGGACCGAAGCAGGTGCTGGTTATTGCCGGTATGAACAAGGTTACAGGCTCCTTGGAGGCTGCCATGGACAGAGCGCGCAATGTAGCTGCGCCGATAAATGCCAAAAGGTTTGCCGGACTGCAGACACCTTGTTATAAAGCTGGCCTTTGCGGTGACTGCCTTTCTGCGGACTGCATCTGCTCGCAGATTGTTATAACGCGTACCAGTCGTAATAAGGGACGCATTAAAATCATTTTAGTTGGCGAAAGCTTAGGATTCTGATTTTAGGGGAGTTGTTTAGCGTTGGTGTTAGCAGCTCCCTTTTGCTTAAGAAAGCAGGTGAAAAAATGGCTCGTACTATTATTCTGTTGTTGGATTCCTTCGGTATCGGTTATGCCCATGATGCCGAAGCTTATGGTGATAAGGGTGCAGATACCTTGGGCCATATCTGCGATTGGCTGGCGAAAAATCCGCGGCACGCAGGCGAAGCGCCGATGCCGCTGCATTTGCCGCATCTGGCTGAGCGCGGACTGCAGGCAGCTGCCGAGCTGAGCCGCGGCGAAGCGTTGCCGGCAGGCTTAGGCGCCGAGCATACAATCGGTGCTTATACCTATGCGCAGGAGGTCAGCCGCGGTAAGGATACACTGAGCGGACATTGGGAAATCAGCGGTGTGCCGGTTAAATTTGACTGGGGCTATTTCCCGGATGTGCCGAAATGCTTTCCGCAGGAGCTGGTGGATGCAATTATCAGCCAAGGCAATTTGCCGGGAGTGCTGGGCGAATGCCATGCCAGTGGTACCGAAATCATCAAGGAGATGGGCGAGGAGCATGTAAGAAGCGGCAAGCCGATTATTTATACCTCCGCCGACAGCGTGTTGCAGATAGCAGCGCACGAGGAAGCCTTTGGCCTGGAGCGCTTGTATGATTTGTGCAAGCTAGCTTTTAAGCTGGTGCAGCCGTATAATATTGCCCGGGTAATAGCGCGTCCGTTCGTCGGCACCTGTGCTGCGGATTTTACCCGCACAACCAACCGTCACGATTACGCAGTACCGGCACCACAGCCGACATTGCTTGATAAAATGGTTGCAGCCGGCGGCAGCGTTTACGCCGTAGGCAAGATTGCCGATATTTTTGCGCATCGCGGTATTACGAAGCATTATGCGGCAGGCGGACTGGATAAGCTGGTAGATGCAACGAAGCAGGCTGTAGCCGATGCTATGGATAATACCATTGTCTTTACTAATTTTGTTGACTTTGATTCCTCCTACGGACATCGCCGTGACATTCAGGGCTATGGTGAGGCACTGGAATATTTCGACAGCAGATTGCCGGAAATTACCGCTCTGCTGCATCCGGACGATTTGCTGCTGATGACGGCGGACCACGGCAATGACCCCAGCTGGAGCGGCACGGACCATACGCGCGAAAAAATTCCCGTACTCTTTTCGGGAGCAGGCATTGAATGCAAGCAGCTTAAGCCTATGCAGACCTTTGCCGATATAGGACAGACGATTGCCGATTATATGAAAATAGAACCAACCCTTACTGGAACTAAAGCGGACTTGTTTTGAAAGAGGTGGACAATATGAGCAAACATTACGCAGCACCTGAGGAGATTTTATACCATGTAGGTTTTTCGGCACAGCAACTGCAGGGCGCAACTGTTGCCGTGCTTCCCGGTGACCCCGGACGTGTGGAGCCTTTGGCGAAGGCCTTGGGCAGTGATGCAAGCTTTATTGCCAGCCATCGCGAATACACCAGCTGGCTGACTAAAATCAGCGATACTCCGGTACTTGTCTGCTCTACGGGAATGGGCGGTCCTTCCGTAGCAATTTGTCTGGAAGAGCTGGCGCGTATGGGTATCAAAAAGCTCATCCGCTTCGGTACGACGGGAACGATTCAGGAAAAGGTTAATCTGGGTGATATTATTGTTGATAAGGCAGCTGTTCGCCTTGACGGCACCTCGCAGCACTATGCGCCGTTGGAGTTCCCGGCTGTTGCCAGCTTTGAGGTGACAACCGCACTGGTACTGGCAGCCAAGAATGCCGGTGCGCTCTATCATTTGGGCATTGCGGCCTCCAGCGACACCTTCTGGCCGGGACAGGAGCGTTACGACAGCTTCACCGGCTATGTACCGCGCCGCTTCCGTGGGACGATGCAGGAATGGCAGGCGCTGGGCGTGCTGAACTATGAAATGGAAACCTCTGCTTTGTTCGTGACCTCGCAGGCGTTAGGCTTAGAGGCCGGTGCTGTCTGCGGCGTGGTAGTTAAGCGCACGCAGAGCGAAAGCGTAGCACCGCCTGATGTTTATCAACGTGCCTTCGGCTATATGGTGCAGGTGACACGCGGAGCTGTTGAGCTGTTGTTGGCAGCGGATGCCGATTAATTGGTAGGTGATACTTATGAAAAAAATTAGATGGCTGCTGCAAATATGCTTTTTAGTGGTATTTGCCTCCTTGTTTACAGCCTTAATGCCGCAGACGGCGCGGGCAGATTTTGCGGAGCGTCCTGTTGGCTTTGTGGTTATCGACCAGGACGGCGGTGTGGACGGCGCTGTTTATAAGGAGTGGCGTCAGATGGTCAAGCTGGCTTATCGCTTCCCATATTATCAGATTATAGATGGCGGCGAGCCTCAGATGCTGGTGAGCCGGGCAGTGCGTGACGGCGTAAAGCTGGATGCTGCTTCTTTATCCGCTTTGGCGGAAAAGAGCAAAACAGATGTGCTGGTTGTTGCCCGTATTTATGAAATGGATGAAAGCCTTGTCAGCGGTTGGGGATTTCGCTTTGACCACGATACCTATGTGCGTGTGGTAGCGGATGCAGACCTTTTCGTATATAAAAAGGATGGCAATAAGCTGCTGAAGAAGCGTGTGCGTGAAAGCGGACTGCGCGATATGGGCAATTATGACAAGCCGGCAGAAACAATTAAATGGCAGCTTTCCAAGCTGGTAAATACTATGGAAAATAAGCCGATTATCGGCAGTTAAACAGAAAATATGAAAAAAGAGTTAGCCTGTTCACCTTAGTTTAAGGCAGCAGGTAGTAAAATAATACTGCAGGTGGTATAATAGAATAGTTGCCTGAAGCGTAAATTGAGGTGAAAATATGCATATATTAGTTACAGGGGGGGCCGGTTATATCGGCTCGCATACAGTTATAGAGCTGCTTAACGCCGGACATAGCGTTGCAGTCGTAGATAATCTTGTCAATTCCAGCAGGTTGGCAATGCAGCGTGTAGAAAAAATTACCGGCCGGCAGATTCCTTTTTATGAAACGGATATCAGGGACCGCGAGGGCTTGCGGAAAATTTTTGCTGAGCACAGCTTTGACTGCTGCATTCATTTCGCCGGCTTGAAGGCAGTAGGAGAATCGGTGCAGAAGCCGCTGGAGTATTATGACAATAATATTTCCGGTACCTTGGTTTTGCTGGAGGAAATGCGTAACGCAGGCTGCAAGAACATTATCTTCAGCTCCTCGGCAACGGTTTACGGTAATCCTGCTGTAATGCCGATTACCGAAAGCTGTCCCAAGGGACATTGCACCAATCCTTACGGTAATACCAAGTCGATGCTGGAGGAAATCCTGCGAGACCTGCATGTGTCTGATAATGAATGGAACGTAGTGTTGCTGCGTTATTTTAACCCTATCGGTGCGCACAGCTCCGGTTTGATAGGTGAAAATCCCAACGGCGTTCCCAATAACCTGATGCCGTACATTACGCAGGTTGCTGCCGGCAAATTAAAGGAGCTGCATGTTTTCGGCAATGATTATCCAACTCCGGACGGTACAGGTGTGCGTGATTACATTCACGTTGTGGATTTGGCGAAGGGACATGTCAAAGCATTAAAGGCAATAGATGACAAATGTGGCATAGAGGTGTATAATCTTGGTACAGGCATTGGCTATTCGGTGCTGGACCTGGTGAAAGCATTCGAAAAGGCCAACGGAATAAAAATACCTTATGTAATCGACCAACGCCGTGCAGGTGATGTTGCAGCCTGCTATTCGGACCCTTCGAAGGCGTGGGAAAAGCTGGGCTGGAAGGCAGAGCTGGGAATTGAGGACATGTGCCGCGATTCCTGGAACTGGCAGAAAAACAACCCTAACGGTTTTGAAGCGTAAGGCATAAAGAAAAATTGGAGAAAACGAGGAAAAATATTTATGTGTGGTATTGTTGGATTTTGTGGAGATAAGCAGGCAGCGCCTATTTTGTTGGATGGCCTGTCTAAGCTGGAATATCGTGGCTATGATTCTGCCGGTTTAGCAGTGCGTGACGGCAGTGCGCCGGTGCAGATTGTTAAGGCTAAGGGCCGTCTGAAGGAGCTTTACGCCAAGACTAACGGCGGTCAAAGCCTCGTTGGTACCTGTGGTATCGGTCATACCAGATGGGCAACCCATGGTGAGCCTTCCGAAACTAATGCGCATCCGCATGCAAGTGCTGATGGCAATGTAGTTGCCGTACACAACGGTATTATCGAAAACTATCAGGAGCTGAAGGAAAAGCTGCTGCATAACGGTTACACCTTCTATTCTCAGACTGATACCGAGGTTGCCGTTAAGCTGATTGACTACTACTATAAAAAATACGAGCATACTCCTACCGATGCTCTGAGCCATGCTATGATCCGTATGCGCGGCTCCTATGCTTTGGCAGTAATGTTCAAGGAATATCCTGGTGAAATTTATGTTGCCCGCAAGGACAGCCCGATGATCATCGGCGTACAGGACGGCGAATGCTATGTTGCCAGCGACGTGCCTGCTATTTTGAAATACACCCGTAAGGTTTATTACATCGGCAATCTGGAAATGGCTCGTCTGGCTAACGGCGAGGTTACCTTCTACAACGTTGATGAAGAAGTAATCGAAAAACCGCTGACCGAAATTAAATGGGATGCCGAAGCTGCCGAAAAAGCAGGCTTTGAGCATTTCATGATGAAGGAAATTCACGAGCAGCCCAAGGCAGTTCGCGATACCCTGAATTCCGTACTGGTTGACGGCAAGCTGGATATGAGCGCTGTCGGTCTCAGCGATGAGGATATCAAAAAGATTGACCAGATTTGCATCGTTGCCTGCGGCAGTGCGTATCATGTAGGCGTGGCAGCGCAATATGTAATTGAGGATTTGGCACAGATTCCGGTTCGCACCGAGCTGGCTTCCGAGTTCAGATACCGCAAGCCTCTGCTGAGCAAGAACGAGCTGGTTATTATTGTCAGCCAGTCCGGTGAGACTGCCGACAGCTTGGCAGCTCTGCGTCTGGCTAAAGAAAAGGGCATCAAAACTCTTGGCATCGTTAACGTAGTAGGCAGCTCTATTGCCCGTGAAGCTGATAATGTTTTCTATACTCTGGCAGGACCGGAAATTGCCGTTGCAACTACCAAGGCTTACAGCACTCAGCTGATTGCTGCTTACTGCCTGGCAATTCAGTTTGCTATTGTTCGTGGCACTATTGATGAAGCTAAATATCTGGAGCTGATTCAGGAAATGGCACAGCTGCCGGATAAAATCCAAAAGATTATCGAGGATAAGGAACGCATCCAATGGTTTGCCGCTAAGCAGGTTAACGCTAAGGATATCTTCTTTATCGGCCGTGGTCTTGATTACGCTGTCAGCCTGGAAGGCAGCCTGAAGATGAAGGAAATTTCCTACATTCATAGTGAGGCTTATGCTGCCGGTGAATTGAAGCATGGTACTATCAGCCTGATTGAGGACGGTACTCTGGTTATCGGTGTGCTGACTCAAAGCGAACTTTACGAAAAGACTGTCAGCAACATGGTAGAGTGCCGCAGCCGTGGCGCTTACCTGATGGGCCTGACTACCTATGGTAACTATAATATTGAGGATACCGCTGATTTCACAGTGTATATTCCTAAGACCGACGAGCATTTCATGACCAGCCTGGCAGTTATTCCGCTGCAGCTTATGGGTTATTATGTGAGTGTTTCTAAGGGCTTGGATGTAGATAAACCTAGGAACTTGGCTAAGAGCGTTACCGTAGAATAGTAAGAGCGGGTATAACGCACCGTATGCATCGCAAACCATCCTCCACGTACTAGAAGTACGCGTTCGTCGGCTTCAGCAAGAGCGGGTATAACGCACCGTATGCATCGCAAACCCTCCTCCACGTACTAAAAGTACGCGTTCGTCAGGTTCGCATCGCCTCCGGTACATTCTCCCCGCTCTTATAAGATAGCGTAATATAAACGTCGTATACTTCGTACTTACAAGGAACAGAATAATGTAACGCACTATAAAAAACCACAGCTTACATTTTATGTAGGCTGTGGTAATTTTTTTGTTGTTAATAATGAGCGGCGTTTTTATCAATCAGTGTAAAGCCTGCCTTGGTAAGCTTTGCACGAATTTCGTTGATTTGTTCCGCATCACGGGTTTCCAGTTCTAAGCGCAGGAAGCAACCTGTGATATCCATATCGGCATCACTGCGGTTGTGCTGTACGCCTACAACGTTAGCGCCACAGCTGCTTACGATTTCGCTCACTTCACGCAGCTGGCCGGGACGATCCTGCAAAGCGATAACGAGGTCTGCCCTTCTGCCGCTGGTAACCTGACCGCGGGTGATTACGCGCGAAAGAATATTAACGTCAATGTTACCGCCGGATACAACGCAAACGGTTTTCTTGCCCTTAATCGGCAGCTTGTCGAACAGCGCTGCTGCTACCGGAGTTGCGCCTGCACCTTCGGCAATTAGTTTTTGCTTTTCTATTAAGGTTAAAATTGCTGTAGCAATTTCATCTTCACTTACGGTGACGATATCGTCAACATATTTGCTGATGAGCTCATAGGTGTTTTCACCCGGAGTTTTTACAGCAATGCCGTCGGCAAAGGTGCTGACGTGATCTAATGTTTCGTAGTTATGGTCGTGGAAAGCTTTGTACATGCTGGCTGCGCCTGCTGCCTGCACACCGTAAACCTTAACCTCCGGACGCAGGCTTTTGATAGCGAAGGCTACGCCGCTGATAAGGCCGCCGCCGCCAATCGGTACGATTACTGCTTCAACATCCGGCAGTTGGTCTAAAATTTCCAGACCGATGCTGCCCTGACCAGCAATAACAAGCTCGTCGTCATAAGGATGGATAAAGGTCATGCCTGTTTCTTCCTGCAGCTGTACGGCGCGGTCATGTGCTTCATCGTAGGCACCGGGAACAAGCTCCACCTGCGCACCCAGGCGCTTGGTGTTTTCTACCTTCATAATCGGTGCGCCGTCCGGCATGCAGATGACGCTTTTGATGCCCATGCTGGTTGCAGCCAAGGCTACGCCCTGAGCGTGGTTGCCGGCGCTGCAGGCGATTACGCCCTTGCTTGCTTCCTCAGGTGTAAGCTGGCTGATTTTGTAATAGGCACCGCGTACCTTGAAGCTGCCTGTTACCTGCAGGTTTTCTGTTTTCAGATACAAGTTGTTGCCTTCGCTTAAATGCGGAGCAGCTATTAAATCTGTTTTACGTGCTACGCTTTTGAGGATGAAGGCTGCATGATAAATTTTGTCTAATGAGAGCATTTGGTTACCTTATTTTCTTTCCCTTAATTATTATAGTATAAAATACTATATCAAGTATAAATTGATTGGCGCATTGCGTCAAGTGATTATGTACATTTCCTGCCGTGATAGTGTATAATAATATAATGAATAATTTTCAAAGGAGTGCATACAATGCAGTGGATAGAAGTTAATGTATCGGTAACGCATGAAGCAGTTGAGGCTGTAGCAGATATGCTTACGAGTATCGGTTCTAAAGGAGTTGCGATTGAGGATCCGCAGCTGATTAATGATTTGAGAAACAGTGGTACCTGGGAGTTGTGCGATATTCCGGAGCAGGAGAATACCGAGGTTGTTACCGTCAGCGCTTATTATGCTGATGATGAGAAGCTGGAAAAACGCCTGGCGGAGATTGCCGAGCAGCTGGCGCTGATTGAGGAGCGCATCGGCAAATACCGTTTCGGTAATACTCGCTTCCGCAAGGTGAGCGAGCAGGATTGGGCTAACGAATGGAAGCAGTATTTCCATGTTACTCATGTGGGCAAGAGCCTTGTTATTAAGCCGAGCTGGGAGGAGTATGCTCCTAAGGAAGGCGAGCATGTTATTGAAATCGATCCGGGTATGGCTTTCGGCACAGGCACGCATCACACTACCAATATGATGATGGAGCGCTTGGAGAAGGTTATTACGCCTGATTCTACAGTGTTTGACGTTGGTACCGGCAGCGGTATTCTGGCGATTGCTGCGGCAATGCTGGGCGCTAAGTCTGTAAAGGCTGTTGATATTGACGGTGTGGCAGTGCGCGTGGCGAAGGAGAATGTTGCGGATAACGGCCTGAGCGAGCAGATTGAGGTGCGCGAGGGCGATTTGCTGCATGGCACCGAGGGCAAGGCTGATGTAATTATCGCTAATATTATTGCCGATATTGTTATTATGCTGCTGCAGGATATTCCGCAGAAGCTGAATGACAACGGTGTGCTGTTGGCGAGCGGTATTATTGAGGAGCGTATGCCGGATGTGGAGGCTGCAGCGCAGGCGCAGGGACTTTATGTTGACGCGGTTGACCATCGCGGCGGCTGGGTTGTTATGCAGATGAAGAAGAAAAAGTAAGGGGAAACCTATATGCATCGTTTTTTTGTACCGCAATTATATAACGAAACAATGACTATTGAGGGCGTGGATGCACGTCATATCAGTAAGGTGCTGCGCATGCAGCCGGGTGCGCAGCTGCAGATTGTTAGTGACGACGGCGTGAGCGCGCTGGCGGAAATCAGTGCGATTGACAGTGAGTGCGTTACTGTGCATTGCCTAGAGAAGCTGGCGGAAAGCCATGAGCCGGCTGTGCGCCTGATTCTGGCGCAGGGCCTGGCGAAGGGTGAGAAGATGGAGTTCATCATCCAGAAGGCTGTGGAGATGGGCGCTTACAGCGTGGTGCCTGTGGCTATGGAGCATTCCGTGGTGCGCCTTGACGGTGCGAAGGCTGCCAAGAAGGTGGAGCGCTGGCAGAAGATTGCCGAATCCGCGGCGAAGCAGAGCAAGCGCGATATTATTCCCGAGGTGCAGCCTGTGCAGACGATGGCACAAATGCTGGCGGCGAATGACTGCGCTACGAAGATTATCGCTTACGAGTGCGAGGATAAAAAGAGCCTGAAGGCGGCGCTGAAGGAGGCGCAGGCCAAGGGCGCGCTGACTGATTTACTGCTGATTATCGGTCCTGAGGGCGGCATCAGCGAAGCGGAGCTGGAAACGGCACGTGCCGCAGGCGCTGTGCCCGTATCGCTGGGCAGACGCATTCTGCGTGCGGAAACGGCAGGACTTGTCGCTATTTCAGCTATTTTTTATGAAACCGGAGATTTAGGAGATTAAACATAGATGAGAAAAATTGCATTTTATACGCTGGGCTGTAAGGTCAACCAGGCTGATACTGCCAGCATGGAGGGGATTTTCCGTGCGTCGGGCTATGAGGTTGTGCCTTTCGGTGAACCGGCAGACGTTTATTTAGTTAATACCTGCGTTGTTACCAATACCGGTCAGCGCAAATCGCGCCAGATTATCAACCGCGCTGTGCGTCACAATCCGCTGTCCTTGGTGGTTGTTACCGGCTGCTATCCGCAGACTGCGCCGGAGGAGGTGCGTGCTATCGAAGGTGTTGATGTAATCATCGGCAATCAGGAGCGCGGCCGCATTGTAGAGCTGGTCGAAGAAGCGCTGGAGCACAAGCGTACGGAGATTCTGGACAATGTGCAGCAGATGACTGTGGATACTAAGTTCGAAGAACTGGGCGTTGGCACGGAAACCGATAAAACCCGCGCCTTCCTCAAAATTCAGGAGGGCTGCAACCAATACTGCACCTACTGCATTATTCCCTTTGCCCGCGGTCCGCTGCGCAGCCGCAGCCTGGACAGCATCCGCGAGGAGGTTGGCAAGCTGGTTGCCGCAGGCTACAAGGAGGTTGTGCTCATCGGCATTCACCTTGGCTGCTACGGCAAGGAGCTGGCGAAGGAAGGCAAGCACGTTACTTTGTATGACGCAGTAAAGGCAGCGCTGAGCGTTGAAGGCGTGCAGCGTGTGCGCCTCGGTTCTTTGGAATCCGTGGAGGTGGAACCGCGCATGCTGCAGCTGATGGCAGAAGAACCGCGCTTGCAGCGTCACCTGCATCTGCCGCTGCAAAGCGGCTGCGACAAGATTTTACGCGCTATGCATCGTCCTTATGACACAAAGCGCTTTACGGAGCTGGTGAACGAAATCCGTGCGCAGGTGCCTGATGTGGCAATTACTACGGACGTTATCGTGGGCTTCCCCGGCGAAACCGAGGAGGACTTTGCGACTACTTTGGAATTTGCCAAGAAATGCGGCTTTGCCAAAATGCATATCTTCCCTTATTCCAAGCGCAAGGGTACGCCTGCTGCCGAAATGCCAGAGCAGGTGGACGAGGCTGTGAAGAGCGAGCGTGCGGCGCGTCTGGCGAAGGTGGACGAGGAGCTGCATCAGCAAATGCTGCAGAGCACTGTCGGCAAGGTGGAGGAAGTGCTGTTTGAGCAGCCTGTGGATGATGAGCATATGGAGGGCCTGTGCGGTCCGTATCTGCGCGTTGTTGTTCCGGGAACTGCGGAGCTGGCGAATACCATTGTCAAGGTAAAAATTACCGGCATCAAAGAGGATTTTTTGCTGGGCGAATTGAATTAATTTGTGAAAAAATTATTTCTTTAGCAGGATAAAAGAAATAAATACAGAATATAACTAGATACGATAAATGAGAGGAGGGACATGAAATGGCTGAGAATTGTATTTTTTGCAAAATCATTAAGGGCGATATCCCTTCTACCAAAGTGTACGAAGATGATAAAATGATTGCTATCAATGACGTTGCTCCGGCTGCTCCGGTTCATGTGCTGCTGATGCCTAAGGACCACACAGCTAACATCACTACTGCGGACCCCGAGTTGGTTGCATACATGCTGGGCAAGGTTAAAATGATCGCTGAAAAGACCGGAATTGCCGAAAAAGGCTTCCGCGTTGTTATCAACACCGGCGATGAAGGCGGTCAGACAGTAAAACATTTACATATTCACGTAATTGGCGGCAAAGCTTTGGGTTGGCCCCCATGCTAAACCTTGACAATGCTTGTCTTTTCTTGTATAATTAATCAGTAAGTGTTTTTAGCTGGCAACGGCTGAAACTTAATTTGCATATACACTTCCCTAAGTGTGTGGAGGGAGGGAGAACAGATGGCAGAAATTAAAGTTGGCAAGAATGAAACTTTAGACAGCGCACTGCGCAGATTTAAAAGAGCAACCCAAAAGGCAGGCATTCTTTCTGAGGTAAGAAAACGCGAGCACTATGAAAAGCCGAGCGTTGCACGTAAGAAAAAATCCGAAGCAGCCAGAAAACGTAAAACCAGATAATTGGAGGCGGGCTGTATGTCTATAAAAGACCAATTGACTGCTGATATGAAGCAGGCCATGAAGGACAGGGAAGCAGGTAAACTGCGTTTGTCTGTTATCCGCATGGTGCGTGCTAATATTAAAAATGTTGAAATCAATGACAAAAAGGAACTTACAGATGATGAGGTTCTGGCTGTCTTGATGAAAGAGGTCAAAATGCGTCAGGATTCTGTTGAGGAATTCCAAAAAGCAGGTCGTGACGAATTGGTTGCCCAAGCTAAGGAAGAAATTGCTATACTGAAAAAATATCTTCCGGAAGCTCTCAGCGATGACGAGCTGAAGGCTATCGTGGCAGAAGTTATTGCTGCTGTTGGCGCTACAAGTCCCAAGGATATGGGCAAGGTAATGCCGGCAGTTATGGCAAAAACCAAAGGCCGTGCAGATGGCAAACGTATTAACGTTATGGTTCGTGAATTGCTCAAATAACAACTGATAACCGTGCTAAGAGAAATCTTGGCGCGGTTATTTTACTTTATAGCGATTAGCGGACCGAAGGACTGCCTGCTTTATTCGTACAGGAGGGCAGGCGGCTTTTTTATTGCAGCGGCAAGATCTTTTGCGAAAAGATATTCAGCAGGTAAATTTTATTTCAAGGCGAATATAAATATATTATTATCATTTTTACAGCTCAAAGGAGGCCGTTTTTATGGCATCTGGCTTCAGCTTTTTACGCACACAATTTCCCGGTCTGGAAAAAACAGGCGAGTTCGCGGAGCGCTATCTGTACAGTGATTCCAACTCCTGCCTTTTTAAGCTGGGCCTGCTGTGCGAAGATATCGTTAATAAAATGTTTGACTTTGACAATATAGCAATGCCTTATCAGATGAAGGATACACTGGTAAACAAAATTCGCCTGCTGGAAAACGAAGAGTATATCACAGAGGATTTGGCACGCATTATGCATCGCCTGCGCTTGGGCGGCAACGAAGCGCGCCACGAGGGTACGGATTCGCTGCAGAAGGCCAAGCTGCTGCTGCCGCAGGCGTACAGCCTGTGCGAATGGTTCATGCAGGTGTATGGCGATTACAGCTATCAGCATCAGGAATATCATTTGCCGACGGAGCAGGCAGAGGCAGCCTTTGTCGAAACTGCCAAGGACAAGGCCGAGGAAGCGCGCCTGCGTAAGCAGGATAACGAGAAGGCGCAGAAGGCTGTGCCTTTGCCGCAGCAGGAGCGCAGCAAAACGAACCTGCAGGCTGCCAACAGACGACCGAAAACAGAGGCGGAAACACGCTGCCTGATTGATGAGCAGCTGCGACAGGTAGGCTGGGAGGCGGACAGCACTGCTTTGCGTTACAGCAAGGGCTGCCGTCCTGCCAAGGGACGCAATCTGGCGATTGCCGAATGGCCTACGGACAAGGTGCCGGGCAACGAGGAAAAGGGCTACGCCGATTACGCGCTTTTCGTCGGCGAGAAACTGGTGGGCATTATCGAAGCGAAAAAGTGGGACACGGATATTTCCAGTGTCATCAGCTACCAATGCAAGGATTACGCGCGTGCTATCAGAAAATGTGACGCGGAATATTTGCTCGGTCATTGGCAGGATTTTAAGGTGCCCTTTGTTTTTGCTGCCAACGGCAGGCCGTATGTGCAGCAGCTGCAGACAAAATCCGGCATCTGGTTTGCGGATTTGCGCCAAAGCGGCAATATACCGCGTGCTATGGCAGGCTGGCCTTCTCCCTTAGGATTAAAAGAAATGCTGCAGGAAAATACTGCGGAGGGCAATGCTGCTCTCGATGCTTTACCGTATGACTTTTTGCAGGATGAAAATGGTCTGCATCTGCGCGATTATCAGCTGAAGGCTGTGCAGGCGGTGGATGAGGCAGTGCGCTGCGGCAAGCGGACGGCGCTGCTGGCGATGGCCACAGGCACCGGCAAAACACGCACGGTTTTGGGCATGATTTACCGCTTTTTGAAGGCGAAGCGCTTTAAGCGTATTTTGTTCCTTGTTGACCGCAATGCCTTGGGAGTGCAGGCGCAGGATGTCTTTAAAGAGGTGAAGCTGGAAAGTCTGCAGACGCTGGACCAGATTTACAATATCAAGGAGCTTACCGATAAGCTGATTGATGCGGAAACCGCCGTACACGTTGCTACAGTACAGGGTATGATGAAGCGCATTATGTACGCCGAAAGCGAGGACCGCATTCCCGCAGTCAGCGATTACGATTTGATTATTATCGACGAGGCTCACCGTGGTTATATTCTGGATAAGGAAATGGCGGAGGCAGAGCAGCTTTATCGCGACCAGCGCGATTACCAGAGCAAGTACCGCTATGTGCTGGATTATTTTAACGCGGTAAAAATTGCGCTCACCGCAACGCCTGCCCTGCAGACAACGGAAATTTTCGGCGAGCCTGTTTATACCTACACCTATCGCGAGGCTGTGCTGGATGGTTATCTGATTGACCATGACGCACCGCATCAGCTGACAACGAAGCTCAGCGAGCAGGGAATTCAGCTAAAAAAGGGCGATACTGTTAAATATATCAACAAGCAGACCGGCGAGCTTGATACGGCTTATTTGGACGATGATGTCGATTTTGACGTCGACCAGTTCAACCGCCGTGTTATCGTGCCGGAATTCAACAAAGCTGTTTTGGCGGAGATTGCCAAAAATCTTTATCCCGACGCGCCGGAAACCTACGGCAAAACGCTGATTTACGCTGCTACCGATACGCATGCCGATATGATTGTGAGCATACTGCAGGAGCTTTATGCCAAGGATAATCTGGACAGCGACGCGATTATGAAGATTACCGGCAGCGTGGCCAACGGTGACCAGAAAAAGATTCAGGAGAAAATCAAGCGCTTCAAGAACGAACGCTTCCCCAGCATTGTGGTGACGGTGGATTTGCTGACTACCGGCATCGACGTGCCGGAGATTACCACGCTGGTGTTTATGCGTTGCGTGAAATCGCGTATCCTGTTTGAGCAGATGCTGGGACGTGCGACACGCCGCTGCGATAAAATCGGCAAGGATCATTTTGAGATTTATGACCCGGTGGGCGTATATGACAGCCTGCAGCCGGTGGTGACCATGCCTGCCGTTGCCAATCCGCAGATTTCCGTGAAGGATTTGCTGAAGCAGCTGGCGGAAACGGAGGAGCCGGAGACGATTACCGATATTGCCAAGCAGGTAGCCTTGAAGCTGCGCCGCAAGCTGAATAAGCTGGACGAGCAGACGAAGAAGGAGTTTGTGCTGGCGACGGGCAAGGATGCGGCAGCCTTTGCCGGCGAGCTGCAGAAGGCGGATGCCGCCAAGGCCAAGGAGCTTTTGCTGCAGCATAAGGAGGCGCTGGAGCAGCTGGAAAAATACCGGGCCGGCGGCGATATGGGCGGCATGATTTATGACGGCAAGGATGAGCTTACCAGCCATACGCGCGGCTACGGTGCGCAAAAGACCAAGCCCGGCGATTACCTGAACGATTTTGCGGCGTACTTAAAGAGCCACGCCAACGAAATTGCTGCCCTGCATATCATCTGCACCCGTCCGAAGGATTTGACGAAGGCGCAGCTGAAGGAGCTGCTGCTGACGCTCGATGCCAACGGCTTTACGGCGCTGCAGCTGAACGATGCCTATTCGGAATACACGAACAGCACGATGGTGGCAGGCATTATCAGCCTCATCAGGCGCTATATGCTGGGAACGGAGCTGGTGAGCAAAAATTCGCAGCTGAGCCGTGCCTTTGACAAGCTGAACAAAAACCACAAATTTACGCCTGCCCAGCAGAAGTGGCTGGATATTATCCGCAGCTATATGCAGCAGCAGGATATTTTGAGCGTGGAGGCCTTTAAGGAGGACAAACGATTGCAGCGCTTGGGCGGTTATGCGCGCGCACAAAAAATATTCGCCGACGATTTGGATAATATAGTGAGCGAATTCAATGGTTATTTATATGAAGATGGAGGCAAGACTGCGTGAATACACAGGAGATTGTAGCAAAGCTCTGGAATTTGTGTAACGTGCTGCGTGATGACGGCATTACTTATCATCAGTACGTTACGGAGCTGACATATATTTTATTTTTGAAAATGGCCAAGGAAACCGGCAGCGAGGAAAATATCCCGGAGGGCTATCGCTGGGATGATTTGCTGGCGCGCAAGGGCCTGGAGCTGAAGGGCTTTTATAAGAATTTGCTGGATTATTTGGGAGAGCGGTGCACGGGACGCATTCAGGAGATTTACAAGGGCGCGGCGACGAACATCGACGAGCCGAAGAACCTGGAAAAGATTATCAGGACGATTGACGAGCTGGACTGGTTCAGCGCGAAGGAGGAGGGACTGGGTAATCTTTACGAGGGACTGCTGGAGAAAAACGCTAACGAAAAGAAGAGCGGCGCCGGGCAGTACTTCACTCCGCGTGTGCTGATTGACGTAATGACGCGCCTGGTGGCACCCAAGGCCGGCGAGCGCTGTAACGATCCTGCCTGCGGTACCTTCGGTTTTATGATTGCGGCAAGCAATTTTGTGCGTGAGCAGACGAACGATTTCTTTGATTTGGATGAGGAAACGGCGGAGTTTGAATATACGCAGGCCTTCACCGGCTGCGAGCTGGTGCATGATACGCACCGCTTGGCGCTGATGAACGCGATGCTTCATGACATCCAGAGCAAAATTATTTTGGGTGATACGCTTTCCAACGTGGGCAAGGAGATGCAGGGCTATGATGTGGTGCTGACAAATCCGCCCTTCGGTACGAAAAAAGGCGGCGAGCGTGCAACGCGCGACGACTTTACCTATCCCACGAGCAACAAGCAGCTGAACTTCCTGCAGCATATCTATCGTAGCTTGAAGGCTGACGGCAAGGCGCGCGCTGCCGTAGTGCTGCCGGACAATGTGCTTTTTGCCGACGGTGACGGCGAAAGGATTCGTGTCGACTTGATGGATAAGTGCAATCTGCACACTATTCTGCGCCTGCCGACGGGTATTTTTTACGCTCAGGGTGTCAAGACCAACGTACTTTTCTTTACGCGCGAAAAAACGGATAAGGACAGCACCAAGGCCGTGTGGTTTTATGATTTGCGCACCAATATGCCGTCCTTCGGCAAGACGAACCCGCTGAAGGCGAGCGACTTTGCTGGCTTTGAGGCTGCCTACACGGCAGAGGACAGAAGCAAGGTGGCGGACGAGCGCTGGCAGTGCTTTACGCGTGAGGAAATTGCGCAAAAGGGCAACAGTCTGGACCTTGGCCTGATTAAGGATGATAGCGTGCTCGATTACGAGGATTTGCCGGACCCGGCGGAAAGCGCAGCAGAGGCTGCGGAAAAGCTGGCGGAGGCCGTGGATTTGCTGCAGAGTGTGGCGCAGGAGCTGAGGAGCTTGCAAAGATAAGAATAGAGTGAAGGATGAAGGAAGAAAGGGAAGAGCCTCTCCTTGGGGAGAGGTGGCATCGCGTAGCGATGACGGAGAGGGGTTCACTATAAGAAAGCATAAAGACAGCAGACCCCTCTCAGTCGCCCTGCGGGCGCCAGCTCCCCCCGAGGGGAGTCTTTCACTACATTCTGCACAATCCAAAACTTGCAAAGCTATGAATTGTGTGGTATATTAGACATAGAAAAAGACAACCGCCCACAGAGGTGGGTTGCCAAGTTGGTTAAGAAAAATCCGCTCCGAACTCGCCAAAGTCAGGGGGCGGTTTTTCTATGTCCGTAACTTTTTTACTTTTTGTTCTTAAAAATGAACGTAAGTAATGCTACGATAAAAATTCCAAAGGACATTAAATCCTGAAAGCTGAAATATACCATAGACATCACCTCCATTCGTAGAGAATGAAGGCAATCCCACCCCGTGAACCGGTTGTCAAAAACATTTTATCATAAATTATAGATTAAAACAATAGAATGTTTGCTTATAAAGGAGAGCTGGCAATGCCAAAGAAAAAGACAGCATTGACAATAGAAGAACGCTTGCAGCAGGCGCTGGTGCCTGCGGAGGAACAGCCTTATGAGGTGCCGGAGAATTGGGTGTGGGTGAGGCTAGGAGCGATAGCTGAAATTGTTACTGGTGGAACACCCAGCAAAAAACATCCTGAGTATTATGGTGGAAATTTTCCTTTTTATAAACCTAGTGATTTAGATCAAGGAAGATTAACGTATGATGCGTCTGAGTATTTAAGTGAAGAAGGTAAAAACGTTTCTCGAATCATACCTAAAAATTCAACCGCAGTATGTTGTATTGGCAGTATTGGTAAGTGTGGGTATTTGATGTGCGAGGGTACCACCAATCAACAGATAAATTCTGCTATACCTAAAATCAATAGTCTATGCCTGTATTATTATCTTTGTACGGAGAATTTCGTTCAGGATTTGCTTTCGATGGCTTCTGCAACTACTATTGCTATTGTCAATAAGAGCAAAATGGAAAGCTGTGCTTTCCCTCTCCCTCCGCTCTCCGAACAGCAACGCATCGTTGAGCGCATTGAAGAGCTTTTAGCCAAGCTGGATGAAGCGAAGGAAAGACTGCAGGAGGTTGCCGACAGCTTTGCCGTGCGCAAGGCAGCAATTTTGCACAATGCATTTACGGGAGAGCTGACTAAGCAGTGGCGTTGGGAAAACGGCGTGAGCGATGAAAGTTGGGAAGAAATTACTTGGGGAAGTTTTATAGAAAAAATTGAAGCAGGTAAAAATTGGAATGCTTTGGGTAGACCTCCCAAAAACGGCGAATTTGGTGTTGTAAAGGTTAGTGCCGTTACTTGGGGAGAGTTCTTAGAAGATGAAAGTAAAACATGTACAGAAGAAAGCCAATGGAATGAAGAAAAACGTATCAGTGTAGGAGATTTTCTTTTTAGCAGAGCGAATACGATACAATTAGTAGGTAACTGTGTTATTGTTAAGGATGTAAAGAGAAAACTAATGCTTTCTGATAAAATTCTTAGATTTTCTCTTAGTGAAAGAGTTTACGATTTTTTTGCGTTATGGTATACACGGACATCTTCTTATAGAAAACAGATCGAAAGTGTAGCTTCTGGCAATCAAGACGGAATGAGAAATATTTCGCAAAACAACATGAAAATGATAATTTTTCCTCTCCCCACCCTCCCCGAACAGCACGAAATCGTGCGCCTCATCGACGACCTGCTGGCGCGTGAGCGCGCAGCACAGCAGGCTGCGGAGCAGGCGCTGGCAAGCATCGACCTGATGAAGAAGTCCATCCTTGCGCGTGCCTTCCGCGGTGAGCTGGGCACGAACAAAGCGAGCGAAGCGAGCGCGCTGGAGCTTTTAAAGCAGGTGCTGGCGGAAAACTGAAGCTAAACAAAAATCAAGACCTTGGCAGCGGCAAAAGCTGAAGCTAAGGTCTTTTTTAGCGTCTTGCAGCGAAATACTTGGATATCCCATAGCTGCTCATGCGAACCTTAGGCATTTCAGCTTACAGTTAACCCCAACCTTAGTCACGCCAGTCTGGGCATAAGCTAACCATAGATTTGTAAACACTACCGCGTATATCGTTCGGCAGAATTACGAAAAAATAGCTATTTCCAGCAAAGCGATTTAGCTTATTTAAAGCTTTTTGGTAAAACTTTTTATCAAAAAAGTTTTTGCTTTGCCGCGCTTTCCAAAAAGCGCGAACCTTTCTTGCAATTTCTTTCAGTTATGAAAGAAGTTGATATTACGAATCACGCCGGTGATTTTGTTTGATGATGGTCCGCAGTCTTGCAGCATCCCAAACTTTAAATTTACTTCATGCTTTTACTCTGCTATACTATAAATGTACAAGCGTTGAGGAGGTGCAGTCATGCCATTGGAATATTATTTTATGCTGGCGGGCCTTGTCCTGCTGCTGATAGAATTTGTTGTGCCGGGCTTCGGAGTTTTCGGTGTCAGCGGCATGGTGTGCCTGACAGTCGGCGGCTTTTACGTTTTGGGCGGCAATGCCTGGGCGGCGCTGGTGCTGTTGGCAGTGTATCTGTTTTTGGTGCTGGTAATTACGCTGCTGTGCGTGTATCTTCCCAAGGAAAGCAAGTATAATCCCTTTGTGCTGTGGACACGCCAAAAGAACAGCGAGGGCTACACCGGCGGCAAAAACTGGAGCATGCTGGTGGGCAAAAGAGGCACAGCCTTGACTACGCTGCGTCCTGCAGGTACGATTCTGGTGGACGGCAAGCGTCTTGATGTGAGCAGTCAGGGAGATTATATCGAAAAGTCTGCTCCCGTGATTATCGTGCGGGTAGAGGGCAGCAAAATTTTTGTAGAACAAACGAAGGAGTGACATTATGGATTTATTATTCAGTATGATTTTCGGCAGTGGCTTTGCAGTAATCATTGCTATTGCCGGTATAGCGATTTTTCTTAACTTTGTGCCGTTGGGCCTGTGGATTTCGGCAATCGCCGCCGGTGTTAACGTAGGCATCTTCAACCTCATCGGTATGCGTTTGCGCCGCGTGCCCGCGTCGCAGATTGTGCTGCCGCTGATTAAGGCTAACAAGGCAGGCCTTGACGTAAATGTCAACCAGCTGGAGGCGCATTATCTGGCAGGCGGTAACGTGGACCGCGTTATTGATGCTTTGATTGCTGCCCACCGAGCGCAGATTGAGCTGAGCTTTGAGCGTGGCTGTGCCATTGACCTTGCGGGACGCAATGTGCTGGAGGCTGTGCAGATGAGCGTTAACCCCGAGGTTATCGAAACTCCGGTAGTAAGCGCTGTTGCCAAGGACGGCATTGAGCTGAAGGTAAAGGCACGCGTAACCGTGCGTGCCAACATTGACCGCCTGGTAGGCGGTGCCGGCGAAGCAACGATTATTGCGCGTGTCGGCGAAGGCATTGTAACAAACGTAGGCTCCAGCGCCGACCACAGCAAGGTACTGGAAAACCCCGACTATATTTCCAAAACAGTTTTGGACAAGGGCCTTGATGCAGGCACCGCTTTTGAAATTCTTTCCATTGATATTGCGGACGTAGATGTTGGACGTAACATTGGTGCTGCGCTGATGACAGACCAGGCGGAGGCAGATAAGCGCATTGCTCAGGCACGTGCTGAGGAACGCCGTGCGATGGCTGTTGCCAAGGAGCAGGAAATGAAGGCCTATACGCAGGAAATGCAGGCGAAGGTTGTGGAAGCACAGGCTAAGGTGCCGACAGCTATGGCAGAAGCGCTGGCCAACGGCCGCTTGGGCGTAATGGATTATTACCGCCTTAACAACATTCAGGCAGATACGCAGATGCGTCGCACGATTGCTGAGGTAAGCCCGGAGGGCGAGGAAAAGCCTGAGGGCGGCAAATAAGCGAGGTGCAGCTTATGGGCGGTTTGTTTGACAGTGATTTAATCCCTCTGCTTTTTGTCCTCGTAATGCTGGCCAACGTATTTTTGGACAGGCGCAACCGCCGCCGCAGGCAGCAGGAGCTGCCGCAGGAAACGGCGGAGCCGACGCAGGCAGAGCAGCAAACGCAGACTAAGCCTAAAGACCTTGCTGCCGAGTTTGAACGCCGTCTGAAAAAGACTACGGAGGAAGCACAGGCGCGCAAAAGTCAAAACAGCCGCGAAGGCGGCGTGGTGCATGACGGAACGCGCGTGCGTCGTGATGACGACAGCAGAGTTCACCGCGACGGCGAAGCAATGCATGACCACACCGGCAGAATTCACCGTGAAAACGAAGCCCTGGTGCATGACAAGGGCAAGGTTTATTACGATCCCCGCAGTGATTACAGCTACGACGAAGCAAAGATGAACGCTGCCGCAGCGGCGTTTAATGCGCACTACGCACAGCAGGCGCAGCCTGCAGCAAAAAAGCGTGTGAAGCTGAAGCATGCGGCGCTGGTCAACGGCATTATCATGGCAGAGGTATTAGGAAAACCGCGCGCTCTTAACCCCTATGAGGAGCGCTGATTTAAAGATTCTCACAAGCAGTAAGGAGATGTTGGAGAATGCTGGAAAAGCTGGATTTGAGTAAAAAAGTGTCCAAGGAAGATTACAACAAGCAGATGGATGTGCTGGGTGAGCGCCTGGGAAAGGCGCAGCGCATGGCCCGCGACGCCAAAAGACCGATTATCATCGTGTTTGAGGGCTGGCGCGGTGCGCGCCGCAGTGCGCTGATTAACGAAATGATGCAGCAGATGGATGCCCGCGGCTTTAATGTATATTCCAGCGTGCGCCTGCGCGGCGTTCTGCAGGAGCAGCCGTTTTTCAGTGCCTTCTGGAAGCGTTTGCCGGCTTTGGGACATATTGCCGTTTATCACCGCAGCTGGTATTATCTGAAAAACGCCAACGAGATGGCGGATAAGGCAGAGGACGATTCCAAATATCCCGTAGTTTCCTTCGAGCATATCAACAACTTTGAAAAAATGCTCACGGACGATAATTATCTTGTGCTCAAATTTTTCCTGCATCTGTCACCGGAGCAGCAAAAGAAAAATATCGCCAAGAATGCCAAAACACTGGGCAAAGCGTGGCGTGATCTGAATCCTGCGATTGATGAAAGCGAAGATTACGATAAATTTTTGCCGCATTACGAAAAAATGCTGGAGGCTACCGATACGGTAAACGCTCCCTGGCACCTGATTGCCGACGATGATCCGCGCAGCGCGCGTCTGGAGGTTTTTACTAAGATTGCCGATGCTATCGAAAAAGCTGTGCAGATGCCTGTCGAGCCTGCTGCCGACAAGCGCACCGCGGCAACCTACGATGTGCTGAGCACGATTGACGCCAACAAGGAGCTTACCAAGGAAGAATATAAGGAAAAGCTCGATAAGTACCAGAAAAAGCTGACACAGCTGCAGATTGAAATGTTCAAGGCGCAGATACCGGTAGTTATCGGCTTTGAGGGTTGGGACGCTGCCGGCAAGGGCGGTGCTATCCGCAGACTGACGGCGGCACTGGACCCGTTGGGCTTTCATGTGCACCCGATTGCGGCGCCGAACGTGGTTGAAAAGCAGTTCCATTATCAGTGGCGCTTCTGGACCAGACTGCCGCAGCCGGGCACTATAGCGATTTTTGACCGCACCTGGTACGGCCGTGTCATGGTAGAGCGTATCGAAGGCTTCGCCAAACCGCAGGAATGGCAGCGAGCCTACGATGAAATTAAGGATATGGAGGCGCAGTGGAGCGAGCACGGTATTGCCATCGCCAAATTCTGGCTGCAGATTGACAAGGATGAGCAGCTGCGACGCTTCAATGATCGTCAGAATGACCCCAACAAGCAGTGGAAAATTACGGACGAGGATTGGCGCAACCGTGATAAATGGGATGCTTACGAAGCAGCAGTCAACGAAATGCTGGTACGCACCGACACCTCCTATGCACCGTGGACCGTGGTTGAGGGAAACAACAAATATTATGCCCGCTTAAAGGTTTTGAAAACAGTTATCGATTTGTTTGAACGCAAATTGGCAGAAAAACAGCAGTAAAATACAAGAGATATCAGCGTAATTCTGCGCTGATATTTTCTTAATACATTATAGATACTCGGAGAGGAAATGCTTTGTCCTGGATAATCAAAAACTATATTAAAGAAACAAGAGAAAATGAAACCGGCGCGCAGGTGTATCCGCCGGGTTTACGTCATCCGGTAGCGTTTATTTACCCCAACGTCTACCATCTGGGCATGTCGAACCTGGGAATGCACATTCTGTATCAGATGATTAACGAGCGCGGTGACAGTGCCTGCGAACGCTTCTTTTTGCCGGATAAACGCCTGCAGCAGGAGCATATCAAAAGCAAAACACCGCTGCTGAGCCTGGAAAACCAGCGTCCGCTGGCAGATTTTGACGTTATCTTCGTCATGCTGTCCTTTGAAATGGATTATGATAATCTGCTGACGGTGCTCGATTTAGGCAATATCCGCCTGCGGGCGGCGGAGCGCAATCAGCGTGAGCCGCTGGTGATTATCGGCGGTCCCTGTGCTACCTTTAATCCCGAGCCGATGGCTGCTGTGGCTGACGCCTTTGTTATCGGCGAGGGTGAGGAAACGGTGCAGCACGTGTTGGATACCATCTACCGCGAGGAAAGCAAGCAAGAGCGTCTGGCGGCGCTGGCGCAGGTGCCGGGTGTTTATGTGCCCAGCCTGTATACGGCGCAGTACGATGATGAGGGCGAGTTTACCGCCCTGCTGCCGCAGGAAGGTGCGCCGGCGAAGGTAGCACGCCAGTGGGCGCGTGATATCGACGCTTATCCGCACACCTCTGCTATTGTGACGAGCGGAACGGAATTTGAGGATATGTTTATTGTCGAGGTGGCGCGTGGCTGCGGCCGTCACTGCCGCTTCTGCATGGCAGGCTATTGCTTCCGCAAGCCGCGTCCGCGTAAGCTGGAAAATATTTTGGCGGATATCGCCAAGCGTCCCGAGCGCACGAAAAAGGTGGGCCTGATGGGAGCTGCCGTTTCCGACCATCCGCAGATGGCGGAGCTGACGGAATACCTGGTAGAGCATAAGATACCGTTTTCCGTGGCCAGCATGCGTGCCGATATGCTCACGGAGCAGATTGCGCATGCGTTGGCGCAGAGCGGACAGCGCACGATGACCGTAGCGCCGGAGGCAGGCAGCGAGCGGATGCGCGCTGCGATTAACAAGGGCATTACGGAGGAGCATGTTTATAATTCTATCGAGCTGGCTGCTGCTGCCGGAATGCGCAACATCAAGCTGTATTATATGATCGGTCTGCCGGGAGAAAAGGACGAGGATATCGTTGAAACGGTGGAGATGATTAAACGCGTGCGTGCCAAAATGGACGCGGTGGGCAACAAGGGCGAGCTGGTTATTTCGGTCAACGGCTTTGTGCCTAAGCCCTTTACGCCGTACCAGTGGGCGCCGCTGTGCAATGTGCGCACGCTGAAGAAGCGCTTCAAGATTTTGAGCGACGGTCTGAAGAAGGAAAAGCGCATCAAGCTGATTACCGAATCGCTGAAGGAAACAGTGGTGCAGTCCGTGCTGGCGCGCGGCAGCAGACGTATCGGCGAAGCGCTGCTGAAGGCACATGTGGAAGGCCGTAGCCTGAAGCAGGTGCTGAAGGAGGAGGGCCTTGATGCCGAGGAGCTGGCGGAGCGCGAGCTGCATCTCGGCCAGCCGCTGCCGTGGCAGCATCTGGACATGGGCGTGACGCAGGAATATCTTGCTGCCGAGCTGCAGCGCAGCGAGAGCGGCAAGTTTACGCCGATGTGCTTTGACGGCTGCCGTCGCTGCGGTGTCTGCCGGGAGTAAGGCGGGCGTGCGGCTTGGGCGGTGAAATAACTGCTGTTGATAAAAAAACTTGGCTTAAATGCCTAATTAGTTAAAAAAATTAAGCATCCCTATACTTTTTGCAGTAAAAGTGTGGGGATGCTTTTGTTATTTTACGCTATAATGATGCTGAGGAACACAGCTTTTGCTGCTTCGGAAGCGGTAACAACCCTTCCGTCTGCTCTGCTCGCAGCCACCTCCCCTTACGGGGGAGATATATTCGTTCCGCAATCAATGGAGGGATATACAAAAGAAATTATTTTTGGGCATGACCTTGGGAATGGCCTGCCTGCAAAAATTTATCCCTGAAATGCAAAAAACCTGCTCTTTTCAGAGCAGGTCAGCTTGTAAGAATTAAGCCATAGCGTTGATTCTCTTTGCAAGTCTGGATTTTTTGCGAGCTGCAGCATTCTTATGGATAATGCCTTTGCGAGCTGCTTTATCGAGCAAACCGGAAGCAGTAGCCATAGTAGCTTGAGCGTCTTCTTTAGCGCCGGTTTTAGTCAGAGCCTCTACTTTGCGGGAAGCATTACGGAGAGATGCTTTAATCGGAGCGTTTTTAGCACGACGTTCTGCGTCGGTCTTTACACTGCGGATGGAAGATTTAATGTTCGGCAACGAATTTCACCTCCTGAATTTTCTTGTACTGCATTATTCTACCACGAATGAGAGCATTATGCAAGAGAAAATCACAAATATGCCTGCCTGTTCCTGTAAAAAATATTTTGCGGACGCTTGACCTGGAGCTGACTCCAAATGCTAAAATATAAGCAGAAAGCAGGAAACAATCTTGGCAGGAGGTAAGCGGGATGAAAATAAACGAAGTAAGCAAAATGTATGATATTACAGCGGATACGCTGCGTTATTATGAGCGCATCGGCCTGATTCCGACTGTGAACCGCAACGAAAGCGGTGTTCGCGACTACACCGAAACGGACTGCAACTGGGTAAACTTTGCCAAATGCATGCGCGCAGCAGGCATTTCGGTAGAAAGCCTGATTGAATATGTGGCACTGTTTCAGCAGGGCGACAAAACGCGGGCCGCACGCAAGGAAATTTTAATCGAGGAGCGTGCCAAGCTGCTCGAGCGCATGGAGCAGATACAGGAAACGCTCGATAAGCTGAATTATAAAATTGATAATTATTACAAGTGCGTTGAATTTGAGGATAGCAAACTGAAATAAAACGCAGTACGAGGAGAGATGGCGCCGAGCTGTCTCTCTTTTTAGTTTACAGGCTTTGCCGTATAATGGTATAATAATTAGTACTAATAAAACAGGCTCAAGCCAATATTGGCCTGAAATAATACATTCTAATGAAGGAGCAGGAAGAGTAATCTATGATTGAACAAAATCACATTCGCAACTTTTCTATTATCGCCCATATAGATCATGGCAAGTCTACCCTGGCGGACAGATTGATTGAATATACAGGAACGCTGAGCAAGCGTGAGATGGAGGAGCAGATTCTCGATTCCATGGATTTGGAGCGTGAACGCGGCATCACCATCAAGGCGCAGGCTGTGCGCAGCATTTACAAGGCGCGCAACGGCGAGGAGTATATGCTGAACTTTATCGACACCCCGGGCCACGTAGACTTTACCTACGAGGTTTCGCGTGCATTGGCAGCGTGCGAGGGCGCACTGCTGGTTATTGACGCTACCCAGGGCATTGAAGCGCAGACTTTGGCTAACGTGTATCTGGCGCTGGATAACGATCTGGAGATTATCCCGGTTATCAATAAGATTGATTTGCCGAGTGCGGACCCGGAGCATGTTAAAAGGGAAATTGAGGACGTTATCGGTATTGATGCCTCCGACGCAGTTTTGTGCAGTGCCAAGACAGGCATTGGCATCGAGGACGTACTGGAAGCAATCGTAGCGCGCGTGCCGGCGCCGCAGGGCGATGCGGAAGCACCGCTGAAGGCCTTGGTATTTGACTCCAAATTTGACGCTTACAAGGGCGTAGTTTTATATATACGCATTATGCAGGGCCGTCTGCGCAAGGGCATGAAGATTCGCATGATGGCAACCGGTGCGGAATTTGATGTTACCGAGGTCGGTTACTTCAAACCCGGCCTTGTCAATGTTGATGAGCTGGAGGAGGGCCAGGTAGGCTTCTTTGCTGCCAGCATCAAAAATGTTAAGGATGCACGCGTAGGCGATACCGTAACCGATGCCGATAATCCTGCCGAAAAAGCGTTGCCCGGTTACCGCAAGGCTACACCGATGGTATACTGCGGTTTGTATCCGGTAGAGAATTCCGATTACGATAACCTGCGTGATGCTTTGGAAAAGCTGCAGCTGAACGATGCTTCTCTGGTATTTGAGCCGGAGACATCTACCGCGCTGGGCTTTGGCTTCCGCTGCGGCTTTTTGGGCCTGCTGCATATGGACGTTATCAAGGAGCGCCTGGAGCGCGAATATAATCTGAGCCTGATTACTACCGCACCGAACGTTATTTATGAGGTGTTCCGCACCAACGGTGACGTTGAAATGGTAGATAACCCGTCCCTCTTCCCGGACCCGACCGTTATCGACCATGTTGAGGAGCCTTTCGTTAATGCAACCATCATTGTGCCGAAGGATTACGTCGGCGCTGTTATGGAGCTGAGCCAGGAAAAACGCGGTGAATACGATAATATGACCTATCTTGATGATACCCGCGTAATGATTCACTACGCATTACCGCTGAGTGAGATTATCTTTGACTATTTTGACCGTCTGAAATCCGCTACCCGCGGTTATGCTTCTTTGGACTACGAGCTGTCCGGCTATCGCTATTCCGATTTGGTGAAGGTAGATATCCTGCTGAACGGCGAGCCTGTCGATGCGCTTTCCGCGATTGTGCATAAGGAATTTGCTACTGTTCGTGGCCGTCAGCTGGTTGAAAAGCTGCGCAGCCTGATTCCGCGTCAAATGTTTGAAATTCCGGTACAGGCAGCAATCGGCAACAAGGTTATTGCCCGCGAAAACGTCCGCGCTATGCGTAAGGACGTACTGGCGAAATGCTACGGCGGTGATATCAGCCGTAAGCGTAAGCTGTTGGAAAAACAGAAGGAAGGTAAAAAGCGCATGAAGCAGGTTGGCAGTGTAGAGCTGCCGCAGGAGGCATTCATGGCGATTCTGAAAATGGACTAAGGCTTAGCGCTTAGTCGATAGTGTCTGATAGATAGGAGCAATGCAATTATGATGATCCAACTGCAAGGCTTGCTTTCGACAATCACATTTTTGGATGTTATAGATATTGTCGTCGTTGCCTATTTTCTTTACCGTTTGTTCCTGATGCTGAAAAACACCCGTGCCGCAACATTGGGTAAGGGGCTTATGGTGCTGATAGGCTTCACGCTTATCTGCCGTTGGCTGAACCTGCATGTTATCAGCTGGCTGCTGGAAAAGAGCATGACGGTGATTATGGTCGCCCTGCCTGTTGTCTTTCAGCCGGAGCTGCGACGTGCTTTGGAGCAAATCGGCCGCGGCAAGCTGTTTCATAAGGGCAGCGAGCTGGACGAGCAGGAGCTGGAGGAAATGCTGGATTCCGTTGCTCATGCCACTAAGGTGATGAGCAAAAACAAGGTAGGTGCGCTGATGGTCTTTGAGCGTGCTACCGGTTTGGCAGAGCGTATCGAAACCGGTGTGCCGATTGACGGTCTGGTGAGCTCGGGACTGCTGCAGAACATTTTTGTTAAGGATACACCGCTACATGACGGCGCTGTCGTTATCCGCGGCAACCGCGTTGTTGCTGCCTGCTGCTTGCTGCCGCTTACGGAAAACCGTAATCTGAGCCAGGAGCTTGGTACCCGCCATCGTGCCGCTATCGGTATGTCAGAGCAGTCCGATGCGATGATTCTTGTTGTCAGCGAGGAAACCGGTACGATTTCCATTGCCCGCAACGGCGAGCTGATGCGTTATCTGACGGTGGATGATGTGAAGGAAATTTTGCGCACGGCAATTTTCCGTCCGCATGCAGCAGTTAAGAATTCTTTGGTTGATAAAATCAAGAGCTTGTGGGGCGGTGAGAAAAAATGAGATTTTTGCAAAGGCTGGCGCGTAAGGAAAACCTGTTGGCAAGGATTATCTGCCTGCTCATGGCCTGCGGCCTGTGGGTATATGTAATGACCGACCAGAACCCGATAATCGAGCGCAATATCGAGGTGCGCCTGCAGCAGAGAAATCTGCCGCAAAATATGATGGTCTTTAATGCTCCCGATAAAATTCTGGTAAAGGTGCGCGGTTCGCGTGCCAAGCTGAGTTCCGATAATCTGAGTGCCGAAATCAATGCTTCTATCAATTTAAAAAATATAACCGAAGGTCAGCAGAGCCTGCCGATTACGGTAACCTACTCCGGCGGCGAGATTGTATCCGTAACGCCTAAGGAGGTTTCCGTATATGTGGATACGGTAAGCGAGAAAAAGGTTCCCGTTACTACGCGTATCGTTGGCGCGGTGAACGGTGATATGACCATCGGCAGCAGTATAATTACTCCAGCGGAGGTTACTTTGCGTGGTGCAACACATCGTATTGACAAGGTAAACCGTGTGGTTGCTCCGATAGATATCAGCAACCATAGCGGCAGCTTCCAGACGGAAAGCGAGCTGGTTGCCGTGAGTGACGACGGTTACGATATTCCTAATATGAGAATTATCCCTGAGCGCGTTATGGTGCAGGCCAATATGGTAAGCCAGATGCATTCGCTTGATATTCCGGTTAAGCTGGTTATGAGCGGTGATTTGCCTGCCGGTATTATTGTTACCAAAACAGAGATTGTGCCGACAAGCGTTCGCGTTACCGCACCGCCTTCCGTGCTGAAGGAGCTGAAGGATGTCAAAACTAAGCCCTTGGATGTAAGCAAGCTCAATGGCAGTACTGTTGTTGCAGCTGAGCTTGATTTGCCGGAAAAGGTTATTCCAGAAAGACGTACGGTGCAGATTAAAATATCGGTAGAAAGGCAGAACTGATTTATAGATGAAGCTGAAAATAAATAATGTGCGTATCAGCCTGCGACAGGAGCAGACGCTGGAGCAGGCGGTGTGCCGCAAATGCGGTATACCGCGCGAGGCTTTGGGCAGTGTGAGGATAGTACGCAAGGCAGTGGATGCGCGCAAGAAAAATGATATCTGCCTCAACTACCATGTGCTGGCAGAGGTTGAAACAGGCGGCAGACAGGCGAAGCGTCTGCTGGCGGACCGTGATATTACACAATATCAGGAGCAGCAGCAGCCGACGCTGGAGCTTGGCACACTGCCGCTGAGCGCACCGCCTGTGGTTATCGGTGCCGGTCCTGCGGGACTTTTGGCGGCACTGCAGCTGGCGGAGCATGGCTACAAGCCGCTGCTTTTGGAGCGCGGCAAGCCGGTGGCGCAGCGCGTGCAGGATGTGCAGCGCTTTTGGCAGACGGGAGAATTTAACCCCGCGTCCAACGTTCAGTTTGGCGAGGGCGGTGCAGGCACCTTTTCGGACGGCAAGCTGACTACACGTGTGAATGATCCTATGATGGCTGAAATCCTGCAACTGTTTGTAGATGCAGGCGCGCCGGAAAATATTTTGTACGAGCACAAGCCGCACGTAGGCACGGATAAGCTGCGTGCGATGGTGCAGGGGCTCAGCCGCCGCATTGCGGAGCTGGGCGGCAGCGTGCGCTATGATGCGCATGTTGTTGATCTGGATATTAAAAATAATGCTGTGCAGGGGGTAATCCTCGACGGCGGCGAAAGACTGGCGGCAGGAGCCGTGGTACTGGCCTGCGGTCACAGCGCGCGCGATACCTACGTTATGCTGGCTCGCAGGGGCGTAGGCATTGTGGCGAAGCCCTTTGCTATCGGTGTGCGCATCGAGCATCCGCAGGAGCTGATTGACAGGGCGCAGTACGGCAGCTTTGCCGGACATCATCTGCTGGGCGCAGCGGATTACGCGCTTGTTTACCATACGCAGGATAAAACACGCACAGCCTATTCGTTCTGCATGTGCCCGGGCGGTCAGGTAGTTGCCGCTGCTTCGGAGGCCGGTGGCGTGGTTGTCAACGGCATGAGCATGTTTAAGCGTGACAGCGGCATTGCCAACAGCGCGCTGGTGGTGAATGTGGACAGCAGGGATTTCGGTGATGGTGCGCTGGCAGGTGTAGAATTCCAGCGCCGCTATGAGCAGCTTGCTTATGCGGCGGCAGGCAGCAGCTATTATGCGCCTGCGCAAGATCTGGACAGCTTTTTGAAGCGCAGCACTCCGTCTTTGGAATGCATGGTGCAGCCAAGCTATCGTCCGGGACTGACGGCCTGCAGCTTAGACAAGGTGCTGCCTGCTTACGTTACGGATACTCTGCGCGAGGGCATTACGAGCTTCGGACGCAAGCTGGCTGGTTACGCCGACGGCGGCGCGTTGCTGACGGGTGTGGAAACACGCACCTCGGCGCCGGTTCGCATCGAGCGCGACAGACAGAGCTATGTATCGCTGACACATGATTTGCTTTATCCCTGCGGCGAAGGCGCAGGCTATGCCGGCGGCATTATGAGCGCCGCGCTTGACGGCTATCATGTGGCGCGCGCGATTATGGAACGATTTGCGCCGGTGAAGTAGGATAATAAAATACGAAAAATACGGTGATAAAGCCTCTCCTAGGGGAGAGGTGGCATCGCGTAGCGATGACGGAGAGGGGCGCGCTCAACATAACGCTGTTAGTAAGCATAGCGAGTACCAACCCCTCTCAGTCACCCTGTGGGTGACAGCTCCCCCAAGGGGAGCCTATCAATTTGATTTTTTAGCTCAACAATTCCCAACTCACATATAAACGAATTAACATTAGGGAGGTTATTACAAAAAATGGCAAGATTATTTGGTACTGATGGTGTTCGCGGTGTAGCGAACGTAGAGCTTACTCCGGAGCTGGCCTTTAAGCTGGGCTATGCTGCCGCAAAATACTTTGGCCGCGAGGTTTCCTGCCCGAAAATTATTATCGGCAGAGATACACGCCGCAGCGGACAAATGCTGGAAAGCGCTTTGGCAGCAGGTATCTGCAGCGCCGGCGGCAATGCACATCTTCTGGGCGTTATGCCTACTCCGGCAATTTCTTTCCTGACCAGTGAGGTTAAGGCTAACGCCGGTGTAGTAATTTCTGCTTCTCACAATCCGTTTGAAGACAACGGCATCAAATTCTTCTCTCAGACAGGTTACAAGCTGCCTGACGCAGTAGAGGACGAAATTGCAGCTATCGTTGCTGCACCGATTGATTACACTCAGGCAGTAAGCGGCAGCAGCGTCGGCCAGATTATTCATGAAAAGGATTTGTCTGCGCTGTATATTAAGCACATTCTGAGCACTGCTTATGCTAAGCTGAACGGTCTGAAGATTGTTATGGACTGCTCCAACGGTGCCAACAGCGAAATCGCACCGGTTATCCTGCGCAGCCTCGGTGCTGAGGTTGTGGCAATTTTCAACGAGCCTAACGGCATCAACATCAACAACGGCTGCGGCTCCACTCATCTGGAGGCTTTGCAGAAGAAGGTTGTCGAGGTTGGCGCTCATGTAGGTATCGCCAATGACGGCGACGCCGACCGCTGCCTGGTAGTTGACGAAAACGGCGAGGCTATGGACGGCGACCAGATTATGCTGATTTGCGCGCTGGAGCTGATGAAGCGCAACAAGCTGCATGACAATATGCTGGTAACCACTGTTATGAGTAACGTCGGCCTGCATCAGGCTATGAAGGCTCATGGCGGCAAGACCGTCAAAACCGCTGTAGGTGACCGCTATGTACTGGAAGAAATGCTCAAGCACAATTATTCTATCGGCGGCGAGCAATCCGGTCATATCATTTTCTCCGAATTCGCTAAAACTGGCGACGGCATCCTGACTGCTGTACAGCTGTTGTGCGCAATGGTTCGCAACAACAAGCCTTTGTCTGAGATGGGCACCGTAATGACTAAATTCCCGCAGATTCTGCTGAATGTACGCGTGAAGAATAAAAATGGCTGGGAAGAAAAGGCTGCTATTCAGGAAGTAATCAAAAAATACCAGGAGGAGCTGGGCGAAAACGGTCAGATTCTGGTACGTGCTTCCGGAACTGAGCCTTTAATCCGCATTATGGCTGAAGGACCGAAGCAGGAGCGTCTGGAACAGATTGCCAACGCTATTGCCGACGTTGTAACTAAGGAGCTGGCATAAGCAGGCCTTTGCTAAAATATTTTTAAAGTAAAACTAGACTTTTACCGTATTTGCAGTTGGTAAAGGTCTAGTTTTTTATCTGGCATTTCTTTTTTGGTATAAAAAGTTCAAGGAATGTTTTCTTGACCTGTCAGTCATCATATTGTAAAATTAAATTAGTCTGAGGATGTGCCGCGTGGGACTGCCTGCCTGCGCGGCTCATTGTCTGTTTGCTCATAAATCAGCAGAGCCTTGTCTTTGCTGCTAAAAGCAGACAGTGAAGGATGTAAGCGCATGTACCGCTTAGGCGGTGGACGAGGAATGAGGTTATCGATCAGTCAGCGGATGCCTCACGGCCGGCTGCAGGCCGCAAACCGTGTACAAAGTCCTCCGGTAACGGGGGAGAGAAAAGCACGGTGGCAGAAAGGGCAAAGAATATAATACAGGCTCGCAAGGGAGAAGGTATCAGATACGAGGAAATCTGACGAAGCAGATGATGCCTTATACCTTGCAGCGTAGAGGAGGATTACTACTTATGTGCGGAATTGTAGGTTATATCGGTAATCACGAAGCAGCCCCCTTTTTGCTTGACGGTATGAGCAAGCTAGAGTATCGCGGTTATGATTCTGCCGGCATTGCTGTTTATGAAAACAACAGCATCCGTGTAGGAAAATGTGTAGGCCGTCTTGACGCACTGCGTCAGAAATTAGCGGGTAATATGCCTGTGGGCAATGTAGGCATCGGTCACACACGCTGGGCAACACATGGCCGTCCGTCGGATCGCAACGCGCATCCGCATACGGACAGCAGCGGTAAGTTTGTCGTTGTCCATAACGGTATTATTGAAAACTATCTTGGCTTGAAGGAAGAACTGATTGCCAAGGGACATGAATTCCTGTCCGAAACAGACAGTGAGGTTGTAGCTCATCTGATGGCGGACCAATATGACGGAGATTTCGAAGAAACCGTCAAAAAGGTGCTGAAGCTCATCAAGGGTTCCTACAGCTTGGTGTTTATGTGCGAATACGAGCCTGATAAAATCATCTGCACCAAAAAGGATAATCCGCTGATTATCGGCCTGGGTGAGGGTGAAAACTTTATCGCTTCCGATATTCCGGCAATTATCAACCATACGCGCCGTACCTTTATCATGAGCGACGGCGAAATCGCTACGGTAACGGCAGACGGTGTATGGGTGCAGGATATCAACGGAACTCCCATCAGCAAGAAGGTGTTTGTCGTTAACTGGAATGCCGAAGCAGCGGAAAAGGGCGGCTTTGAGCATTTCATGCTGAAGGAAATTTATGAACAGCCCAAGGCTTTGCGCGATACCATGACCAGTCGTCTGGATGCGGCAGCAAAAACCATCGGCTTCCCCGAGCTGAACTGGACAGCCGAGGAGCTGCGGGAAATCAATAAAATCTTTATTGTGGCCTGCGGTACCGCTTACCATGCAGGCATTGTCGGCAAATATTATCTGGAGCAGCTGGCACGTGTGCCGGTTGAGGTGGATATTGCCAGCGAGTTCCGTTACCGCGATCCGCTTGTTGATGGCAACAGCCTGACGATTGTTATCAGCCAGAGCGGTGAAACAAGTGATACACTGGCAGCGCTGCGCGAGGCTAAGCGTCTTGGTTCCCGCACTCTGGCAGTTACAAATGTTGTCGGCAGCTCTATTGCGCGCGAGGCAGACCAGGTTGTTTATACATATGCCGGTCCGGAAATTGCCGTAGCATCTACCAAGGCTTACACTACACAGCTTCTGGCAATGCTGATGCTGGCGATTTATGTAGGCCGTCTGCGCGGCAGCATGAGTGCCGAGCGTGAGCAGGAGCTGGTGCGGGGTCTGACCTTTGTACCCGAGCAGATTCATAAAATGCTTGAAAACGTGGACCAGATTAAGGTGTTTGCGCGTGAATACGGCAGCAGTGAGGATGCCTTCTTCCTGGGACGCAGCCTTGATTATGCCGTAGCGCTTGAAGGTGCGCTGAAGCTGAAGGAAATTTCCTACATTCATGCGGAGGCTTATGCAGCAGGCGAGCTGAAGCACGGCACCTTGGCTTTGATTGTTTCCGGTGTACCGGTAATCGTGCTGGCAACGCAGATGGATGTATATGATAAAACCGTCAGCAACCTGCAGGAGGTTAAGGCGCGCGAGGCTGTGGTTATTGCTATCGGCTTTGAGGGCGACACCTCTCTGGAAAAATATGCGGACCACGTTATCTACATCCCGCGTACGGACAAATATCTGGCACCGCTGATGGCAGTGCTGCCCTTGCAGCTTCTGGCCTACTATGCGGCGCTGACTCGTGGCTGTGATGTTGATAAACCGCGTAATCTCGCAAAGAGTGTAACAGTTGAATAAAAAATAAATTAACGGCGTAACGGATGTAAAAATCTGTTGCGCCGTTTTTGTAATTACAGAGATACGTTGCTTATGTTATACTAATATTAATTTAGCGCGGAAGGGGAACAGAAGCAGATGGCTTATAGCGAGCTTTTTAAAAATTACAGTGATATACGCAATTTTATGCGGCGCTTTTATGTATATGGCTTTGAAAAGCGGCAGGATTTTACCGCCAAAAGCTCCAGAAGCTACGATGATAATCGCCGGCGTCTGGACAGCTGGCTGGAGGATTACATGAGCTTCAAGAGCGAAGCGGACGGCAGAGCCTACCGCATTTCCTTCGACAGCAGCAGTATCAGTCATAATCCTTTGTATAAAAGCTGGAAGGCCAAGAGCTTTACGTCCATGGATATTACGCTGCATTTTTATCTGCTGGATATTCTTGCAGACGGCAAGGCCTATTCGGCGGCAGAGCTGTTGGAGCTGCTGAGCGGCCGTTATTTTAACTGTTTCGATAATCGGCTGCGTCAGCCCGATGAATCGACGGTGCGCAACAAGCTGAATGAATATACTGCGCTGGGAATGCTGCGGCTAGTGAAGCAGGGACGGCGCAATCTTTACTGCCTGGCGCGTGATGAAGTGAACTGGCGCGCTCGGAATTGAATTATTTGTTTCCTACCGAAGAACGTAATTATCAGGACGAGGTTAAAATTAAAAAGAGCCTGAATGTTCAGGGTTACGAGCTGCCAAAGCTGCTGAAAATTTACAGCTACCTGGCCGTTTGCCGCAGAAAGCTGGCGCAGGCTATTGCCGACTGCAAAAACGAAATGCAAATCGGTGAGCAAAAATTCAGCTATGATGCAGCTGTGATTTATGCCAACGATTTGCGTGCTACTTTGACGATATATGAGGTGTTGGTTTCCCTAAAGGAGGAACGTAATTTCGTAAATGAGATTACTTTCAGCAGCAATAACGAAAAGCTGTCTGCGGAATATACTGTTACTACGGTTACCAAGCCCCTGCCGGGAGTGGTGGAGGTAGCCAAAGCCGAATATAACAGAATACGTGCCTATACCGCTGATTTTAGCGATATGATTGAGGCGGCGGCCCTGATGAGCAGACTGAATCCTGCTGCGGAGCCTGCTTTCCCGATTACGGCCAACCTGGATTATATTTATGAGCACTTTGAGGAGCTGCAAAGTAAATAATTATAAAATATAATATGGCAGAAGCTCATGGCAGATATATTGGATAAATAGATTTTTAACTATAAGAAATGCTTAGGCAGAGTTGACAGTTTTAAAGCTGTCCTGAAGGTAAACGCTATTAAGACGGCAGCAGGCTAAAGATCGTACCTGCTTACTTCGGTTTCGGCCGTCACACGGCACACGTTTACCAAGCTAATCATGAACACGCTATTATACATGACTGCACCAACAGCTAACTATAGAATTTTATTTTGATAATATACCGCTTTGATGCCGAAGCCTTATTATAAACCACCGAATCTGTGGAATTTCTGCAGGTTCGGTGTATTTTTTTGTATTCTTAACAGTAATTTGCTTTTACGCAATCAACAAATGTGTTATAATTAACAATACATGTCATTTTTGTGAAGAAGTTGAAATTTTTATGTGTAGGTGATGAAATGGAAATGTTTTTGGTGTCTGTGGGCTTCTATGGCATCGGCGTATTAACCATGCTGCTTCCCCACGGCATGCAGCGTGCTGCACACTGGCTTGCTAACAGCGCTGCCCTTTTTGGCAACGCTGTCTGCGCTTATGCAGCAGGCCTGCTGCTTTTCGGCGGCGTGAGCCCCGCACCCCTGATCTGGGGCTCGTATTCTTTAGGCTGCGATGGCTGGAGCGCAGTCTTTCTGCTTTTGATCGGTATCGCCGGTGTTGTTACCAGCCTGTACGCGCTTGGTTATGCGCGTGGTTATGAGGGCAGCCGTCTGCGCCTTTTGGGAGGTATGTGGTGCCTGTTTATCATGTCTATGGTACTGGTGCTGCTGGCCGGCGATGCCTTCAGCTTCCTGCTTTTCTGGGAGATTATGGCCGTAGCCTCCTTTATGCTGGTTAACCATGAATCCGAAAAGCGTGCTACCTGGAATGCTGCCTATCAGTATCTGGTTATGACCAGCGTAGGTACGGCGGCGATTATGATTGCCTTTTTGCTGACAGGCTCTGCCAGCGAGGGCTTCAGCTTTGCTGCTATGGCCAAGAATACGTTGGATGGCAGTTGGCAGCATCTTGTTTTTGTCTGTGCCTTTGTCGGTTTTGCTTTGAAGGCCGGTCTGGTGCCGCTGCATGTGTGGCTGCCTAAGGCGCATCCGGCAGCACCCAGTCACGTTTCCGCGCTGATGAGCGGTGTTATGCTGAAGATTGCGCTTTATGGCTTCGGTCGTTTTATGTTCAGCTTTTTGCCTGCTTGGAATTACTGGTGGTGCGTTGCTGTACTGCTGGCAGGCGTAGTATCCGCATTTTTGGGCGTACTCTATGCCCAGATGGAAACGGATATCAAGCGCGTGCTTGCTTATTCCTCCGTGGAAAATATGGGCGTAATTTTTGCTGCCTTCGGCTGCGGTATGCTGATGAAGGCTTCCGGCAGCAGCTTTTATATGCTTGGCTTTGTGGCTGCGTTGGTGCATGCCTTTAACCATAGCATTATGAAGGTGCTGATGTTTATGTGTGCCGGCAGTATTATGCACGGTACCGGAAGCAAAAACCTGGAGCTGTTCGGCGGCCTCGCACGCAAAATGCCGTATACCGCTGTTTTTGCTTTCGTCGGCTCGCTGGCACTCGCCGCTATTCCGCTGACGAACGGCTTTACCGGTGAATGGCTGGTGCTGCAGAGCTTTATCAGCCTGGGTACAAGCTGCGCAGGTCAGGATATCCGCCTGTGGACGGCAGTGTCCTTTGTTCTGCTGGGCTTTACCGGAGCACTGGCTCTAGGCTGCTTTGTACGCTTCTTCGGCATCACCTTCCTGGGCCGTGCTCGCAGTGAAATCGTGGAGCATGCGCACGAATCCGATAAATTTATGCTCGCTGCTATGGGCGTAGCATCTGTTTTAGTTGTTGCTTGCGGTCTTTATCCGCTGCCTGTTGTACGTGCAGCAATGCTGGCGTTGGGCATGCCTGTCGCACTTGATGCCTTCGGTATGAATCTGGCGTGGGCCGGTGTAGGCACTGCTGTCTGCTACAAGCCGCTGCTGCTCTTGGCTCTGCTGCTGGTACTGGGCGCAGTGCTGTGGCTCGCTGTTAAGGATTGCTTTGTTGTGGAGGATGTTACCTGGAACTGCGGTACCTATCCGACGCAGCGTCAGCAGTATTCCGCAACCGGCTTCAGTAAGCCTGTACGTCGTGCCTTCGATTATCTGCTGAAGCCCAAGCGTCAGGTAACCTACATGCGCAAGGAGCATGCTTACTTCGGCCGTCAGCTTTCCTACAAGCTGGAAATTCCCGATATGATTACAGAAAAGCTTTATCAGCCCCTGCAGAAGCATTTTGTAAGTGTTTCTAACTTCCTGCGCCGTCTGCAGCAGGGCAGTGTGCGTTTATATGTTGCCTATGTTATGGTGGCAATGATGTTGGTACTGGTATGGGGGGCGCTTTATAAATGATTTTAGAGAATGAATTGTTACAGCTGGCCCTCGGTATGGCGCAGGCAGTTTTGCTGCTTTTGTGCGCTCCGCTGGTAACCGGCATTGTTAAAAAGGTAAAGGCCTGGATGCAGAACCGTATCGGCAGCAGCATCTGGCAGGAATATTACGATATCCGCAAATGGTGGGGCAAGCCTACTATGCTTACTCCTTATACCAGCATCACCTTCCGTCTGGCACCCTGCGTATATTTTCTGACGACCTTTGCGGCAGCCTGCATGCTGCCGGGCTTCTTAGGCGGTCAGGCCGGCTTCGGCGACGTTTTTGTATTTGTTTATCTGTTGGCTTTGGGACGCTTCTTTATGGCAGTTTCATCGATGGATGCAGCCACCGCCTTCGGCGGCATGGGCGGCAGCCGTGAGGTTTATGTGGCAGCCTTCGTTGAGCCTGTGGTAATGCTGGCCGTGCTTTCCAACGTGCTGCACACCAACAGCACCTCGCTGGCAGGCATGAGCCTGCGTACGGATGAGGTTAACCTGACGGTAGCAGGCGTGCTGACCTGCATTGCCTTCTTCCTGGTGCTGCTCGCAGAAAACAGCCGTATCCCGGTTGATAACCCTGATACGCATCTGGAGCTGACGATGATTCATGAATGCATGACACTGGAATATTCCGGCCGTCTGCTGGCGCTCATCCATTTGGCAAGCCAGCTTAAGCTGCTGGTATTCTTAGTGCTCTTCGCTATGCTGTATCTGCCGCTGGATTTGCCGGTTGTATTTAAGGTGCTTATCAGTGCGGTGGCTGTAGGTGTGGTTGAAACCTTGAACAATAAGATGCGCCTTTTCAAGGTGCGTGTATATCTGGCCGCAGCGGGCCTGATGCTGCTGCTGGCAGTAGTGGCACAGTAAGGAGGTAACGATGGAATATTTGGTTGTAAGTTTAATGTTTATCGTTTTCCTGCAGACGCGCTTTGTGGAGCTGCGCCGCGCAACTCTGTGCCTGGCGCTGCAGTCTGCACTGATTGCGGCAGCCTGCCTCGTCGTAGGCATGAGCCATGGCAGCGGCCTGCATGCCTGGCTGCCCGGTGTGCTGACGATTGCCGTTAAGGTGCTTTTTATTCCTTACGCTATTTTGCGCGTGGTAAATCAGCTGCGCGATGAGCGTGAAATTGTCAGTGATATCAATGTTAACTATTCCACTGCTTTTGCAGCCTGCAGTCTGGCACTCGGCTACATGGTAATTGACGGTCTGCTGCCGCAGGCAGAGGGACGCGATATTTTAGCGACCTCTATGTTTATGATTATGACCGGTCTGGCGCTGATTGTTATGCGCAGCCGTGCCATTATGCAGATGATCGGCCTGATTACCTTGGAAAACGGCATTTACCTGCTCGGTCTGATTATGACGGAAGGCTTGCCGCTGATTATCGAGCTGGGTATTTTCCTTGATGTGCTGATTGCTGTTGTTATTCTTGTTATTTTAACCTCGCGTCTGCGTCTGTCGTTTAAAACGACGGATACAAATGTGCTGGACAAGCTGAAAGGGTAGGGGATGTAATGTTAACATATATTTTGATACTGTTATGCCTGCCACCCTTGTGCGCGGTGCTGGCACTGGCTGCGGGCTTCGGCAATAATATCCTGCATTGGCTGCACCGCCTGACGGCAACTGCGGTAGGTGTGTGCGTAGCGCTGATGGCAAAGTCCTTTAATCCCGCTGTGCCCTATGTAGACGATTATTTTTACATTGATGCGTTGAATATGTGGGTAATCATTATTATTACCACACTTTATCTGGCAGCGACCTGGACTGCGCGTAATTATCTTACGCGTGAAGAGCGCTGCGGCGTACTCAAGGGCGAGCAGCTGCAGACCGGCCGTTACTTTGCGCTGATGCAGCTTTTCTGCTGGACGATGTTCATCGTACTGCTGGTAAAAAACTTGGGTCTGATGTGGGTAGCCATCGAAGCGACTACCTTAATCAGTGCGTTGCTAATTTCCTTTAAATTCACCCGCGCTGCTTTGGAAGCAACGTGGAAATACATCATGGTTTGTACCGTCGGCATTTGTCTGGCACTTTTGGGTACACTGGTGCTGTATTATGCACAGCTTGATGCGTTGGGCGGCGAAAAGGCGCTCAGCTGGCTGTACCTGCATGAGCATGCCAAAAGCCTGAACCCGGCTATGACTAAGCTGGCACTGCTGTTTATCGTTATCGGCTACGGTACGAAGGCAGGCATGGCGCCGATGCATACCTGGCTGCCTGATGCCTACGCCGAGGCTCCGTCGCTGACCAGCGGTATGCTGAGCGGTGCACTCTGCAGCTGTGCTATCTATGTATTGCTGCGTAATCTGGTTATCCTGCTGCCGACAGCAGGCGCTGCGATGATGAGCAGCATGCTGCTGTTCTTTGCCGTGCTGACTGTGGCCATTGCGGTACCGTTCGTTGTTGTACAGCGCGACGTTAAGCGTATTCTGGCTTATTCCTCCATGGAAAACATCGGCATTATGGTTGCCGGTATCGGCGTCTTTTCCGCTTTTTCCCTGAAGGCTGTAATGCTGCATATGTACAGCCATGCGATGATTAAGTTTGTTCTGTTCTATATTGCCGGCACTATTATCCAAGAATATCAGACACGTAATATGATGCGTATTCATGGTATGATTAAGGATGTACCGCATACCGCGACCTTCTGGCTTTTGGGTATGCTGGGCATTTTGGGCCTGCCGCCGATGGGCCTTTTCTTCAGTAAGTTTTACATTATGGCGTCCATGTTCCGTGAGGGACATTGGGTAGCAGGCAGTCTGCTGATTATCCTGCTGGCCGGCGTTTTAATCGGTATTTTGTACCACGGCATGCGTATGCTGTGCGATAAATCGAAGCGTCAGCCCTTGGGCGATTTGCTGGGCGCGACCGACGTATCTGTGCTGGCTGTGCTGCTGCTTTTGACCTGCGTAGTGGGCGCCGGCTTTGAAAATATTCCCTGGCTCAACAATCTGCTGACCCAGGCTGTGCGGATTATAGGAGGCTGAGATAATGCTAGTTAAACCGGAAAATTTGCGTGGTGCTGCCAATATCTGCAGCGACAGCGGCAAGCGTCCGCTGGCTGCCATGTTCGGCGCAGACGAAACGCTGCAGGGCGGCGGTCTGGCCATCTACTGCCTGTTCTATAATGCTGCCAAACGCGATATTGATGTTTTGAAGGCTCCGTTCCCCGCGGATGGTCCGCTGGAATATCAGTCGCTGACTACGCTGCTGCCGGCTGCTGCTTGGTATGAGCGTGAGCTGCATGATATGTTCGGCTTCGAGCCGCAGGGACATCCCGATATGCGTCCGCTGGTGCTGCATGAGAGCTTTCCCGAAGGCTTTCATCCGCTGCTGAAAAAATATCCTAAGGATTACGATGCACGCGGAAATCGTGAATACGAAATGCTTACCTCTCAGGGCGAAGGCCTCTTTGAGGTTCCTGTAGGTCCTATCCACGCAGGCATCATCGAGCCCGGTCATTTCCGCTTCAGTCAGGCAGGCGAGGCTATGCTGCAGCTGGATGCCAAGCTGTTCTTTACCCATCGCGGCATTGAAAAGGCTGTCGAAGGTCTTACTCCGATGGAGGCACTGCCGATTGTAGAACGCATCTGCGGTGCCTGCAGTGTAGCAAATACGCTGAGCTTCTGTCAGGCGGTGGAAAAATGTTCGGAGGCGGAGGTGCCTTACCGTGCGTGGTTAATCCGTACACTGGCTGCGGAGATGGAGCGCTTGTATAACCATGTGGGCGATACGGGCAATATTTGCGCCGGTGTCGGCTTCTCGCCTGTAATCAGCATGGGGGCGCGTCTGAAGGAATACCTGATGCAGCTTAACGAAATGCTGGCAGGCAACCGTTTCCTGCGCGGCCTGATTATCCCCGGCGGTGTGCAGTACGATGTTACTGACGCAATGTTGGAGGAAATCGAGGAGGTTCTGCGTGAGGTAGAGGCTGTTTATGCCGATATGGTGCATATCATGTGGGAGCAGGCGAACTTCGTCAACCGTATCCGTACCACCGGCAGAGTGCGTCCGGAAACTGCCTTTGATCTGGCTATGGTAGGCGTGGGTGCGCGTGCCAGCGGCAGTACCCGTGACAGCCGTAAGGATATCGGCTACGGTATTTATGATGAGCTTGATTTTGAGGTTATTACGGAAACAGCTGGCGATGTCGAAGCACGTATCAAGGTGCGTATCGGTGAGGTTGCCCAAAGCCTGAAGATGGTGCGCCAGCTTATCAGCAAGCTGCGCCGCAACGCGGAAACGCAGCTGGCGGTAGAGCTGGGCGAGCTGCAGCAGGAGGAAGGTCATTTTACCTGGGGCATCAGTGAATCTGCCCGCGGTGACAATCTGCACTGCCTGCTGTTGGATAAGGAAGGCCGCATAGAACGCCTGTTTGTGCGCAGTGCCTCCTATCCTAACTGGCCTGCGCTGACTGTGGCGGTACAGGGCGACATCATCCCGGACTTCCCGTTAATAAATAAGAGCTTTGAGTTATGCTATGCCTGCATAGACCGCTAAGGAGGTGGCAAGATGTTAAAAATGCTGGAGGCAATTTTTCACGGAAAGATTGCTACCGAAAATATTGATACTACGGGCCACAAGCGTCTGCGTGGTCAGCTGCAGTGCGACGGCGGCTGTGACGGCTGCGGTGCCTGTGCCGCTGCCTGCCCGGTCGGCGCTGTGAGTGTGGCTGACGGTAAAGCAAAAATAGATTACAGTAAGTGCGTTTTCTGCGGACGCTGTGTGGAGGCCTGCGCGCGTAAGGCGCTGGTGCATACGAACCATGATGCTTTGGCGCAGATTCTGGCTGACAGTGCCGTGGAGGTCAGCGAGGCTGTTACGGCAAAGCTGGGACGCTCTCTGCATGTACGTCATCTTGACGCTGGCAGCTGCAATGCCTGCGACTTTGAGCTGGGTGCGATGAGCAATCCTGTTTATGATTTACACCGTTACGGTATCGCCTTCGTTGCTTCTCCGCGTCATGCGGATATGCTGATGGTTACCGGCGTAGTTACGCGCAACCTGGAGCAGGCGCTGCGTATGACCTATGACGCTATGCCTGAACCGAAAATGGTTATGGCTTGCGGTGCCTGTGCCTGTGGCGGCGAAACCTATGGCAGCACTTATGCTGTTGTAGGACGTGCGGCTGACGTGGTGCCGGTTGATATTGCTGTGCCTGGATGCCCGCCGCGACCTGCTGCTATTATTGTGGCTTTGTGTGCTGCGGCAGACATGCTGAAGGAAAGAATGTAACCTTGTTTGAAAAAAGAATTAATCAGTATTTTATTACACTGATTAATTCTTTTTTTGCATTTTTATACTTGTACTCTGCTGTAATACGTGATAATATATAGAAAATCAGTTACGTTAGATAAACTGATATGGGGAATACAAATGAGGGGGTTTGAAAAATGATTGTTTTTAGACCGGCAACTTTCGGCGATGTAGAACATATACACAAATTGCTGAATTATTATGCAAAGGAAGGCTTGATGCTGCCACGTGCGCGCAATGCAATTTATGAGAATCTGCGCGATTATATTTTAGCGGTGGAAAACAACCGCTTGTTGGGCTGCGGTGCGCTGCATTTTGTCTGGGACCGCTTTGCAGAAATCCGCTCGCTGGCGGTGGAACCGAGCTTGCAGAAAACAGGTATAGGCCGTCAGCTGGTGGAGCATTTGGAAAAGGAGGGCATTGAGCGCGGAGTGACGATGTTTTTCACTCTGACCTATCAGCCGGGATTTTTTGCCAAGTGCGATTATATTGAAACTGCGAAGGATAAGCTGCCGCAGAAGGTATGGAAGGAATGCGTGTATTGTCCGCAGTATCCGTACTGCAATGAGATTGCTTTCATCAAGACAACAGTTGATTATGAGCCGTCGCAAATCAAATTCTAAAATTTAAGGGCTGCCGTGCACATTTGTCATCGGTGATGACGAGGCTGTGCTGCGGGCAGCTCTTTTATTTTTGGTCGTGGAATGTTACAATAATCAAATAGAGTAGAAAAATCGCACGGTGATTTTGCCGTTGCGGTGGCAGATAAATTTACGGAAAAGAGGTTGAACTTATGAAATTATATTCCTGGAATGTTAACGGTTTGCGTGCCTGCATGACGAAGGGCTTTGCCGAATTTTTGCAGGAGGCAGCACCGGATATTATTTGTCTGCAGGAAACGAAGATGCAGCGTGAGCAGGCGGATTTTGTGTTCCCCGGCTATGAGGAGTATTGGAACAGTGCGGAGCGCAAGGGCTACAGCGGTACTGCTGTGTTTACGAGGGTTAAGCCTTTGGCTGTTACCTATGGCTTGGGACAGGAGGAGCACGATAAGGAAGGCCGTGTGATTACGCTGGAGTTTGCGAGCTTTTATCTGGTGACGGTGTATACGCCTAATTCCAAGGATGGGCTGGCGCGTCTTGATTACCGCATGGTGTGGGAGGATGTGTTCCGCGCTTATCTGCAGGAGCTGGATGCGAAGAAGCCGGTTGTTGTCTGCGGTGATCTGAATGTGGCGGCTGAGGAGATTGATTTGAAGAATCCTAAGACTAACCGCAAGAATGCAGGCTTTACGGACGAGGAGCGTGCTAAGTTCCGTGAGCTGAAGGCCGCTGGATTTACGGACAGCTTCCGTTATCTGCATCCGGAGGAGGTTAAGTACAGCTGGTGGAGCTATCGCTTTAAGGCGCGCGAGAAGAATGCGGGTTGGCGTATTGATTATTTTGTGGTGTCGGACAGGATTGCGGATAAGTTGCAGAGTGCGGAGATTCACAATGAGGTTTTCGGCAGCGACCATTGTCCGGTAAGTATTGAGCTGGATGTGTAAGGGTTGAGTCTGGCGTTGCAATTGCATATTTTGTACTTTCATTTTTACGGTTTTGGTTTTTGTTTTTTAGTTGGTGATGAACATGGATTTTAAAATTCAGGCTCCGTTTGAGCCTGCCGGCGACCAGCCGCAGGCGATTGCCAACCTGGCGGAGGGCGTAGAGCAGGGCCTGCGCACGCAGGTTTTGCTGGGCGCAACGGGTACAGGTAAGACGTATACGATTGCGCAGGTAATCAATAAGGTGCGCAAGCCGACGCTGGTGATTGCGCATAATAAGACGCTGGCGGCACAGCTGGCGAGTGAGCTGAAGGCGTTCTTCCCGGAGAATGCGGTGGAATATTTTGTTTCGTATTACGATTATTATCAGCCGGAGGCGTATATTCCCCAGTCGGATACGTATATTGAAAAGGATGCTTCGATTAACGACGAGATTGATAAGCTGCGCCATAGTGCGACCAGTGCTTTGTTTGAGCGTAAAGATGTAATTATCGTAGCCAGTGTTTCCTGCATTTACGGCTTAGGCGCTCCGCAGGAGTATTATGATATGGTGCTGTCGCTGCGCTTGGGGCAGATTATCGACCGCCAGAAGATTTTACATAAGCTGGTGGAGATTCAGTATACGCGCAATGATATTGATTTTAAGCGCGGCACCTTCCGTGTGCGCGGTGACGTGATTGAGGTTATTCCGGCGGCCTACGGCGAGAAGGCAGTGCGTATTGAAATGTTCGATGATGAGGTTGACCGCATTGTGGAATTTGATGTGCTGACGGGCGAGATTCTGGCGCAGCGCAATCATGTGGCAATTTTCCCGGCGAGCCACTATGTAACGAGCCGTGAGAATCTTGAACGCGCTATGAATGATATCCGCGAGGAGCTGGACGAGCGCCTGGATGAGCTGAATAAGCATGGCAGGCTGCTGGAGGCACAGCGTCTTGAGCAGCGTACGAATTATGACCTCGAGATGATGCAGGAGATGGGCTATTGCTCCGGCATCGAAAACTATTCGCGCCATCTGGCTGGTCGTAAGGCCGGTGAGCCGCCGTTTACGCTGGTAAATTATTTTCCTAAGGATTTTTTGCTGGTAGTGGATGAGTCGCATGTAACGCTGCCGCAGATTCGCGCTATGTATGCCGGTGACCGCTCGCGTAAGGAGATGCTGGTGGAGCATGGCTTCCGTCTGCCTTCGGCCTATGATAACAGACCGCTGACCTTTGATGAGTTTCAGGCACAGATTAAGCAGGCGATTTATGTTTCTGCTACGCCGGCGAAGTATGAGCTGGAGCAGGCGGACAATGTTGTCGAGCAGATTATTCGTCCGACCGGACTGCTGGACCCGCAGATTGAAATCCGCCCGATTAAGGGACAGATTGACGATTTGTTGGGCGAAATAAACAAGGTTGCCGCCGCAGGCGAGCGTGTGCTGGTGACTACGCTGACGAAGCGCATGGCGGAGGACCTGACGGAATATCTGAAGCAAGCAGGGGTGCGTGTGCGCTACCTGCATTCGGAAATCGCCACGATTGAAAGAGCGGAGATCATCGACAGCCTGCGTGCCGGTAAGTTTGACGTGCTGGTAGGCATTAACCTGCTGCGTGAAGGCCTTGATTTGCCCGAGGTATCGCTGATTGCGATTCTGGATGCCGATAAGGAAGGCTTTTTGCGCAGTGATACGGCGATGATTCAGACTATCGGACGCGCTGCGCGTAATGCTCACGGTCGTGTTATTATGTATGCCGACCGTATTACCGACAGCATGCAGCGGGCGATAGACGAAACTAATCGCCGCCGTGAAAAGCAGCAGGCGTACAACGAGGAGCACCACATTACGCCTAAGACGATTTACAAGGAGCAGCGCCAGCTGATTAAGCTGACGAAGGTGGCAGACACCGAGGAGGCAACGTCCTATGGTAGCAGTAAGAAGCTGAAGCAGAAATCAACTAAGGAGCTGAACACGCTGGCCCGCGAGCTGGAAAGACGGATGCAGGAGGCGGCGAAGGCGCTGGATTTCGAGGCGGCGGCCGAGCTGCGTGACCAGCTGATTATCGTCAAAGGACAGCTGGGGCAGAAGCTGGTGCCGAAGAAAAAGAAAAAATAAATGCCGATGCGGAAGTTTGACTTTTCCTGTTTGGCGTTATATAATATACAATATATTTTTATTCAAATTCTGTGAAGCGGAGCAGTAGTCTGCAGTATCTTACAGAAAGTCGGCGGTTGATGCGAGCCGGCAGTTAGGGCAGATGAACTCACCGTGAAGAAGCCGCAAGGAAATGTGCGGACGTGATGCTGCGTTAAGGCTAATTGAGTGGCGGCTGTAGCCGCAATCAGGGTGGTACCGCGAATTTTTCGTCCCTGACCTTCTTTAAGGTCGGGGATTTTTTATTTTCGACCAACTATAATACCTGGGAGGTAATGAAATGATTCAAGAAAAGTATGCTCCCCATGATATTGAAGCTAAATGGCAAAAATACTGGGAAGAAAACAAAACCTTTAAAGTAGAGATGGATAAGGATAAGCCTAAATCCTACGTTCTGGAAATGTTCCCCTATCCGTCCGGCAACCTGCACATGGGTCACGTTCGTAACTATTCCATCGGCGACGTAATCGCACGTTTCCGCACCATGAAGGGCTTCAACGTTCTGCATCCGATGGGTTGGGACTCCTTTGGTATGCCTGCTGAAAACGCTGCTATCAAACACAATATTCCGCCTAAAAAATGGACTCTGGAAAACATCGCTAACATGACTCGCCAACTGAAGGCTCTCGGTCTGTCCTACGATTGGGACCGCGAGGTTACCACCTGTAAGGAAGATTATTACAAATGGACTCAATGGTTCTTTGAGCTGTTCTACAAACGCGGTCTGGCAGTTAAAAAGGAATCTGCCGTAAACTGGTGCGACACCTGTAACACCGTATTGGCTAACGAGCAGGTTATCGACGGCAAATGCTGGCGCTGCGACCATGAGGTTGTTAAAAAGGATTTGAGCCAATGGTTCTTCAAAATCACCGATTATGCTGATGAGCTGCTGAAGGATCTTGACCTGCTGCCGGGCTGGCCCGAGCGCGTAAAAACCATGCAGCATAACTGGATCGGCCGTAGCGAAGGCTTGGAATTCTCCTTTGAAATCCCGGCACTTAACGATACTGTTGCTGTTTACACCACCCGTCCGGATACTGCTTACGGCGTAACCTTCATGGCTCTGGCTGCTGAGCATCCGCTGATTAAAAAGATTTGCGAAAACAATCCGAAGGCTGACGAAATCAACGCCTTCTGCGAGCGTGTACGCAATCAGTCCGAAATTGAACGTACCTCCAGCGAATCCGAAAAAGAGGGCGTATTCACCGGCGTATACTGCATCAACCCGTTCACCGGCCGCAAGGTAGAAATCTGGGTAACCAACTATGTACTGTATGATTACGGTACCGGCGCTGTAATGGGCGTTCCTACTGGTGACCAACGTGACTGGATGTTTGCTGACAAATACGGCATTGAAAAAATCGTTACCATCTGCCCTATTGGCAAAGAGCTGAAGCTGGAAGAAATGACCTGCGCTTACGAAGAAAAAGAAGGCATGCTGGTTAACTCCGGCGAATTCACCGGCATGGAAATGCACAAGGCTATGAGCGCTATCATGGATAAGGCTGAAGCTGAAGGCTTCGGTAAACGCCGTGTAAACTATCGTCTGCGCGATTGGCTGATCAGCCGTCAGCGTTATTGGGGCGCTCCGATTCCTATCATTTATTGCCCGCACTGCGGCGAGGTTCTGGTTCCGGAAGACCAGCTGCCGGTTCGCCTGCCTGAGGACGTAAGCTTCAATGCCGGTGCTAAATCTCCGCTGGCAACATCCGAAGAATTTGTTCACTGCAAATGCCCGAAATGCGGTGCTGACGCAACCCGTGAAACCGATACCATGGACACCTTCCTGTGCTCCTCCTGGTACTATCTGCGTTATACCGACGCACACAACGACAAGATGCCGTTTGACAAGGAGCTCAATAACTATTGGGGTCCTGTAGACCAATATATCGGCGGTATTGAGCATGCTATTCTGCATCTGCTGTATTCCCGCTTCTTTGTAAAGGTTCTGCGCGATGCAGGCCTGGTTGATTACGATGAACCGTTCAGCAACCTGCTGACTCAGGGCATGGTAATCAAAGACGGTGCTAAGATGAGTAAATCTCTGGGCAACGTTGTTTCCCCTGAAGAAATTCTTTCCAAATACGGTGCTGATACCGCGCGTCTGTTCATCCTCTTCGCTGCTCCACCTGAAAGAGAGCTGGAGTGGAGCGACCAGGGCGTTGAAGGCTCCTTCCGCTTCCTGAACCGTATCTGGCGTATTGTACAAGCATTTGAAGCTGTTCTGGCACAAAAGGTTACCGAATACGATCACAGCAACCTGAGCGAAGCAGACAAGGACCTGCGCCGTGTACTGCATAGCAGCATTAAGAAGGTTACCAACGATATCGAAACCCGCTTCAACTTCAACACTGCTATTTCCACTATGATGGAATTGGTTAACGCTCTCTATGCTTATAAAGAAGCTGCTAAAGAGCCGAATGCTGGTCTGGTTTACGAAGCAATTTCCGACCTTATCAAGATGATGAGCCCGTTTGTTCCGCATATCACCGAAGAGCTGTGGCGCGGTGCTATCGATGCCAACAGCAGCGTACATGAACAAAGCTGGCCTGAGTGCGATGAAGAAGCCCTGAAGGTTGACAATGTAGAAATCGTTCTGCAGGTTAACGGCAAAGTTCGCGGTCGTCTGACTGTTCCGGCTGAAGCTACCAAGGAAGAGCTGGAGAAGATTGCTATGGCTGACGCTAACGTTCAGGCTCACATCGGCGATGCAACCGTACGTAAGGTTATCTGCGTACCCGGCCGTCTGGTAAACATCGTAGCGAAGTGACACCCACTTTGTCGCGAGCAATAGCGAAGCGAGAAAGTGAAATGGTGGAAAGAATCCCCGTTGCGAGCGGATAGCGAGCAAGAAGAGGGGAGAAATAAAATTATAAATAAAATCTGTCGCGAGCTTTAGTATTACTGGCCACTAACCACTAATTACTAACCGCGACCACCGCAGTTACAGCTGTCCTGCAACAGGCAGTTTCCGCAGACTGTAGCGCGGACAAAAAAATAAGCAGTACATGTCAGCAATGACATTATTTAGTAGTACTAAATAACGCTTACATTTTCAGAGTCTCTGAGAATAACGTAATTGTTATTCTTGGGGGCTCTTTTTGTTTTTTTGTGATGTTTATCCAGCGATTAATTTAAAGGAGGCTCCCCTAGGGGGGAGCTGTCACCCGTAAGGGTAACTGAGAGGGGATAGAGTTCAGAAAACAGTTGCACAAAAAAACCCCTCTCCGCCTCGACAAGCTCGGCACCTCTCCCCGAGGAGAGGCTCGGTCTGCCGATGCACGTCATATGAGAGGCTCTTTAAGATAGGCTCTATTTTTGTTCTAAAATATTTTCCCAAACACCCTAAGGAGGTATCCCCATGCAAGCAAAAGTAAAAAAACTAATCTTCATCGCCATTCTCCTCACAGGCTGCATCATCACCAGTCTTATAAGCACCAATGATAAGGAGAAAACGCTACCCGGCAGCAGCCTGCCGCAGTCCGCGCAAGGCGCTGTCGCATCCAAAGCAGCGCAGGTAAAAACAGTACGCGTGCAGGTGAGCGGCGCCGTGCTGGAGCCGGGAATTTACGACCTGCCTACCAACTGCAGAGTGGAAGAAGCCATTGCTGCTGCCGGCGGCTTGACGGAAAATGCCGACAGCGAACGTGTCAACTTGGTGCGTAAGGTGCGCGATGGCATGCAGATACGAGTGCCTGTGCAGAAGGCTGCACGGACAAGCAGCACGCAGAGGAAAAACGCTCAGGCAAAGTCCGGTTTAGGTGAGAGTACGTCAGGAAAGTCTGGCAGTGCTAAAGCAGGCTCAGGCAGAAACAGCAGCATGATGCAGAGTGTGCGCATTAATAGCGCAAGCGCCGGTGAGCTGCAGCAGCTGCCGGGCATAGGTCCTGCGCTGGCGCAGCGTATTGTAGAAACAAGAAACAGCGGGCGTTTTACCAGCGCGGATGATTTGCTGCGTGTGCCGGGAATAGGCAAAGCCAAGCTGGCAAAGCTGCGTGATTATGTGGAGGTAGATTAGTGCTGCAGAAAACACGTTATCTACGATTATTTTTGCCCTTCATGCTGCTTTGCGTACTGTTTTTTCGTCTGCTTACCGTGCCGCCGTCCGCCGAGCAGCAGCTTGCTGCCTGCTTTGGGCGGCAGCTGGTTGTGTATGGCGCGGTGGAACCTTTGAGCGTGCGCAGGCAGGATGGCTTTAGTAGTGCGGTTCTGCGCTGCTACAAGGTGTATAGCGACACGGAGCTTGCTTACAGCGGACGTTTGCGCGTGAGCGTGAAGGGCGAGCTGCCGCAGGCAGGCTGTGTGGTGCTTAAGGGGACGCTGGAGCAGCTGGACAGCTTGCGTAATCCCGGCGGCTTTGATGCTGCGAGCTACAACAGAGTGCAGGAGCTTGGCGGACGTTTGAGCAAGGCGAAGCTGCTAAAGACAGAGCCGCAGGTTTTGTGGTGGCAGCATTTTGCTTTGTTGAACAAAAAGCTGAGCGAGCGCATGGAAGCAGCAGCCGGCGCTGAATATGGGGCGCTGCTGAGCGGCATGGTGCTTGGCGGCAGCGGCAGGCTGACGAAGAAACACGTGAGCTGTTTACGGATAACGGCTTGGCGCATCTTCTTTCTGTTTCGGGTACGCATATTGTGCTCCTGACAGGTTTGCTGCTTGCTTTGCTGCAGTGGGTACCGCTGCCCTGGCGCAAGGTTATAGTTATAACTTTACTTACTGCCTATGCGCTGCTCTGCGGCTTGCGTCCGCCGGTGCTGCGGGCGCTGGCTATGAGCAGCGTCCTGCTGCTTGGCGGCAGTGGTGCGGAGCGCGGGCGTTTGCTGTGCTTGGTGGCGGCGCTGCTGTTGTGTCTGCAGCCGTTATGGCTGGCCGATATCGGTTTTCAGCTATCGTTCGGGGCGGCAGCCGGTCTTTTGTGGCTGCTGCCTGCATGCCAAAGGCTGCTGCCGCAGGCTTTGCCTGCGCCGATAGGCGAAGCGGCAGCGGTTTCACTGGCAGCACAGCTGGCTGTACTGCCGCTGGAGGTTTACTATTTTCAACAATTTTCGCTGATTGCCTTGGTAAGCAATATCGTACTGGTGCCGGTGTTGGAAATCGCGGCGCAGTTGGCACTCGTGGGTGCACTGTTGCCTGTCTGCGGCGAGTATCTGTTGCAGCTTGCTGCCTGGCTGACGGCGCAGGTGCTGACGCAGGCGCGTTTTTTTGCCGACCTGCCGTACAGCACGGTGGTTATCGGCAAGTTGCCTGCCTATTGTTTGGTGCTTTATTATGCAGCGCTGTTTGTGTGGGCGGATTTTCCATGGCTACAATTTTGGAGCAATAGGGAACGGCGCTGCATCCTGCTTTTGCATGCCTTGCTGCTTGCCGGGATGCTTGCTTATCAGCAGTATCGCACGCTGCCGTTGGCCTGCTATTTTCTGGATGTGGGACAGGGGGACTGCGCTGTTATCGTCACGCCGTCGCAGCGGGTGGCAATTATTGATACCGGCGGCTTGAAAAATATCTCGACTGCTACGCGCGTGATTACTCCGTTTTTGCGTTATCTTGGCAAGCGTGAGGCTGATATCCTGCTTTTAAGCCACTATGATTTTGACCACGTCGGTGCTGCAGCGGACCTATTGCGACAGCTGCGGGTGAAAAAGCTACTTTTGCCTAACGAAGCACTGACAGAGGAAAGCAAAAGAGTGCAGCAGGAAATTTTGGCGCAGGCCGGCAGGACGCAGGCGCATGTGGTGCAGGGCGGTGAACGCTATGCGTTGGATGATAATGCGGAGATTGTTTTAGTTGATGTACCGCAGCAGGACGTGCCGGGAAATGAAGCCAGCACGCTGGCGGCGTTGCAGAGTGTTCAGGGCAGCGTGCTGTTTACAGGCGACATGGGGGAAGAACGCGAGCAGAGGCTGCAGCTGCAGCAGTACACTGTGTTGAAGGCAGGACACCACGGTTCGCACTATAGCAGCAGTATGGAATTTCTGGAGCAGGTGCGGCCAAGGCTGACAGTTATTTCCTGCGGGCGCGGTAACCGCTATGGCCATCCGCATCAGGAAACGCTGGAGCGTTTGCAGGCAATAGGCAGTGCTGTTGTCCGAACGGATGAGCTTGGCTGTATTAAAGTTGTTTTTGACGCAGAGGGAATAAAATGCTATGGCTACGCTGATTTACAGTGAAGCTGTTGTCAAAATATAACTCATAAGTTATAATTAAAGGAGAGAAATTAAGGAGTGAGGAAAGTGAAAAATAGTGCAGTAGGCTATGAATGGCAGGATGTCAGAAAGAATATTTTTACACCGGAAGAAATCTCCGCAAGTGATTTGCGAGTTGCCTTAATCGGTGAACTTATCAAGGCACGTCAGGATAAGGGAATAACTCAAAAGCAATTGGAGCTTTTGAGCGGAGTAAAGCAGCCTGTAATTGCGAGAATGGAAAACGGTACATCTATTCCTAAAATCAGTACAATCTTAAAAATACTTGCACCTTTAGGCAAGACATTAGCCATTGTACCGTTAGAAAAATAATAAGAGGGAATACAGATGGATATTAAACCGGAAAACCTGATTTCACTATTACAACAGCATAAGCCGCTGCCGCAGGCGCAGGTACTGCTTTTGTGCGGCGAGGAGGATTACTACCGCAACAGCATTATTGCCGCGCTGCCGGAATATGTTTTTGGCGATACGCCGGAGGCTGACCGCGAAATAACGGTCTTTGACAAAGATACCAACCTGTCCGGGCTGCAGGCAGCCGTCAACAGCTATCCCTTCTTCTGCGGCAAATCGCTGATTTTCCTGAAGGATGAAAAGCTGTGGGCAGCAAAGCCTGCCAAAGCAAACAGTGCCGCTGATGCGCAGGATGATACCGATTCCAAGAAAATGGAGCAGCTGGCGGCGATAGTCAGCGACGTACCGGATTATTGTCTGTTGGTTATCAGCAGCAAAAAAATGGATAAGCGGACCAAGCTGTATAAGCAGCTCAAAGCAAGTGCTCTGATTTGCCCGTGTGAGCGCATTAAGGAAAGAGATCTTGATGATTGGCTGTATGCGCAGGCAGCAGCATACGGCGCGCATTTTACCAGAGATGCGCTGGCTGCCATCAGCGAATATATTGAGCCGGTGAAGGAAGAAATTCCGCTGGATTTGCTGCAGCAGGAAATCGGCAAGCTGGCAATTTATGCCTCAGGACGTAGGGAATGGACGGAAGATGATGTGCTGAATGTGTTCGCGCTGCTGCCCAACGCCTCATCTTTTGCGCTGAACAATTATATTATGGCAGGCAAGCTGAAGCAGTGTCTGGAGCTGTTGGCGAGCGAACGCAAGCACGGAACCTATATCCTGCCGCTCAGTGCAACCGTAGCTTTTAAATTGCGTCAGGTGCTGCGTTATCTGGAGCTGAAGCGCAGAGGCTACGACCAGAAGGGTATTATGGAGGAGCTGGGGATGCGCAGCCCATATGCCTACAGATTTTTGGAGCGCGACAGCAGGCGCTTTGATGAAAAGCGCCTGACGGAAGCCTTGCTGGGACTATCGGATATGAATATCAAACTGCGTCAGGGCGGACGCGGCTACGAAAAGCTGGAGGAAATACTTGTCCGCCTGCTCGCCTGATATCTTATCCTCAGAAATTAAAGCTGGACAAAAGCACTTAATATCTGCTATAATAATGGAACAGTCAACGAGGACTTTTTTGAGTAAGGAAGTAGTGTGTCCATGCTTAAAAAGGTCCTTTTTCGTTTATCTTGCGGAAAATATGTAGGGAGCATTTTTCTGCAGCATGATAATTAGGGAGTATTGAGAAAGGAGGCAGCCTTATGGCTGCACTGATCATGAACAACAAAGATTTACTGTACGTAATTAAACCTGAAGAACAAAACGAAAGCACTCTGCGTGAGCTTCTGACTCTGCATCCGGAGATTCAGTTCGTATCTCTGATGGGTGTGGATTTTGCCGGTAATGATACCGACGAAAAAATCCCGATGAAGATTTTCCTTGAGGATATCGATGGCTTTTTGGCAGGCAGCGCAGCACAGACTGACGGCTCCTCCGTTGTGCTGACCGGTATCGCTACTCTGAACGATGCCCGCGTTGATATGAAGGTTGATAAAACCGTTAACTGGTTTGTTGATTATAACTATGAGCATTTTGATGCAGAAAGCGGTCGCATGATCGGTACTCTGCGCATTCCCTGCTATCTGATTCACAACGGCAATCATGTTGATTCCCGTTCTATTTTGAATGATACTCTGGCTTATGTAGAAAAAGAGATTATGGATTTGTTTGCTAAGCATCCGGTAATTGCCGGCCTGGAGCATGTAAATCCTGCTGAGATTGAAAAGCTGCTCTTCACCAGTGCTACCGAGCTGGAATTTTGGGTAAAAACTCCGCGTGAGGACGCACCGCTGGAGGCTCTGAGCTCTTCTCAGGTAATGCAGGAGCAATATTGGCAGCGTACCCGCGGCAATGTGCGTACTGCATTGGAGCAGACTATTCAGACTTTGGAGCTGTACGGCCTGGAGCCTGAAATGGGCCACAAGGAATGTGGCGGCGTTAAAGGTCAGATTGATGCCGCAGGCCATATGACTCACGTTATGGAGCAGCTGGAGGTTGACTGGAGGTTCAGCAGCGGCGTTCAGACTGCGGATAACGAGCTGCTGGCACGTATCATCGTTAAAGAAGTTTTCCGCATGAACGGCTTGGAGGTTTCCTTCCAGGCTAAACCGATTCCCGGTGTTGCAGGCAGCGGTGAGCATACACATGTAGGCATTGCCGCAAAAATGAAAAACGGCAAAATCGTCAACCTGTTCTCGCCGAAGGATATGCACAAGGACTTCCTTTCCGCTGTCGGCTATGGCGCTCTCATGGGCCTTTTGAAAAACTACGAGGTAACCAATCCGTTTATCTCCTGCACCATTGACTCTCTGAACCGTCTGAAACCCGGCTTTGAAGCTCCTGTCTGCATCGTTACCAGCCTTGGTCTGAGCCCGGATAATCCGTCCCGTAACAGAACCATTCTTGCAGGCCTGATCCGCGATTTGGACAACGATAAAGCTACCCGTATCGAAATGCGTTCTCCGAACCCGTACACCAATACCTACATCGCCATTGCTGCCTTCTACCTGTCCTGCCTCGACGGCATCAAGGCTTGCGTAGAATCCGGCAAGGACCTGAAGGCTCTGGAAAAAGAAATTTCCAAGAAGGCCGGCGAAGAGGGCTTCTATCTGGATACCGACCGTCAATACCGCACTGAGGAAGACGTGTTTGAAGATTTCACTGCGGAAGAACGCAGCAAGCTGTTCGGCGAACCGCCTGCTACCGTTTGGGAAAATCTCTGCGCCTTCGAAAAATATCCGGAAAAGGTTGCCGTGCTCACCCAAGGCAATATCCTGAAGAAGGAATATATCGACTCCTTCATGCAGGGTGCGCTGATTCGTTGGAAGACCGAGCTTTTGACTCGTCTGATTCCGGAAAACTATCAGGCTGTTATCGACATGAAGCGCTTGCATAACCAGGAAACCTGCACCGACTGCGACCTGGCAATGTGGCGTAAAATCCAGAACCTGCGTGCTAAGCTGGCCAAGGATTCCTTTGAGGAGAAGAGCATCTTCACTGCTATCCGCAGAGCTGTTGCCGAAGGCGACTATGATACTGTTTCCAAGCTCAAGGTTGAGATGGGTGCAACTATGGAAGAGCTCAAGACTCTGTATCACGATTATAAACAAAATATTATCGATTAATTTATATGCTTCCTGCATGGCTGCTGTACTCAAAGTGCGGCAGCCATTTTGTCTTTACCGCTTATATCAAAGTGCGATTATTGAAAAAATTATCCCTAAAACTTTCCTTTCAGCTTATTTTTTTGCATGAAACTGTTGAGTTAAGCGCTGTTTTGTGGTAAAATATCAAAGATATATTGACAGTAATATTTTCTGCTGTCCGAAGAAAGGCGATGATAGCTGTGGAGCAGGTCAAGGATGTTCCTGCCTATATTCGCCAGATGTACACAGATAATAATTTTATGACTCAATTCGGTGTGCATATTGGTGAGATAAAGTGTGGCAGTGCTGAAGTCAGCATTGACGTTGATCCGGCAAAGCATTTTAATCATCGTGACATATGTCACGGCGGAGTAATGTTGGCCTTGGCAGACTCCGTTCTGGGTGTTACCGGTGCAAGCGTGGGCGCTGTAGTGGCAACTCTTAATTTCAGCATGAATTTTATCAAAGGTGTCCATGAGCCGACAACCTTAACGGTACGAAGCCATATTAAGCATTCCGGACATTCTACGATGGTTATTGAGGCTGAAATGACTGACAGCAAAAAGAATTTAATTGGGACGATTTTAACAACAATGTTTGTCGTCGACAGATTTAAAGAAATACCCGCCAAATGGTGAGCTTGCCTGAGTTGATTTGGAAGGGAAATGACGCGGAAGACCGCTTGATATCAAGGAGGATATGATGGATTTTGCATTAAACGAGGAACAATTAGAATTACAGGAAATGGTAAGGGAGTTTGTTGAAAAAGAAATTACTCCTTATGCTGCTGAAATGGATGCAGAAAACCATATGCGTGACGGCCTGATTGACAAGGCTAACGAAATGGGCTTGCTGAACGTTATTGTTCCGGAAGAATTAGATGGCCCCGGCCTGGACAGCATTTCTGTTGCTACCATTTATGAAGAGCTGGGCAAAGGCTGCGCAGGTGTTGCAACCTCTCTGGCTGCCAACAGCCTGGCAACTGTACCTGTTCTGCTGGCAGGCACCGATGAGCAAAAGAAAATGTATTGCGATATCCTGAACAACGGCGGTCTGGCTGCTTTCGCTCTGACCGAACCCGGTGCAGGCAGTGATGCAGGCGGTGTTTCTACCCGTGCTGTACACAACAAGGAAGAGGGTACCTACACTCTGAACGGTACCAAAATGTTCATCACTAACGGTGGTCTGGCAGAAATTTTTCTGGTATTCGCTAACACCCGTAAAACCGGCGGTATCCGTGGTTTGACTGCTTTCATCGTTCCGAAAGACACTCCGGGCTTCTCCGTTGGCAAGAAAGAAAACAAAATGGGCATCCGTCCTTCCAATACTACCGAGCTGGTTCTGCAAGACGTTGTTATTCCTGAATCCTATCGCGTAGGCCGCGAAGGCGAAGGCTTCCGTATTGCTATGAATACCTTAGACAGCGCTCGTCCGTTCGTTGGCGCTGTTTCCGTAGGTATCGCTCAGGCTGCTCTGGATTGCGCTGTTAAATATGCTAAAGAGCGCCGTCAGTTCGGCCAACCGATTGCTTCCTTCCAAATGGTTCAAGGCATGCTGGCTGACATGGCTATGAAGGTTGAAACCGCTCGCCTCATGGTTCAAAAGGCTTGCTGGATGCGTGATCAGGGCATGGAATTCTCCAAAGAGGCTGCTATGGCTAAATGCTATGCTGCCGATACCGCTATGCAGGTAACCACCGACGCTGTTCAGGTAATGGGCGGCTACGGTTACACTAAAGAATACCCCGTAGAGAAGATGATGCGTGACGCTAAAATCATGCAAATCTACGAAGGTACCAACCAAATCCAACGTTTGGTTATTGCCAACAAGCTGTTATACTAATAGCTATCATAACGAAGATAAATTTATTGAGAGCTGCTGCACTTTTGTGCGGCAGCTCTTTGTTGTTTTTATTCGTGACAATGGTTTACACGTATGCTAAAATATAAAGATAAAGAGCTTTTAAAGCATAATAAAAAGCAGAATCTTTGCCACAAATCATTTTGCTGAGAATTGGGGGGCAAATACATTGTTAGCTGATAATTTAAAGCAGGTTCAGGAGCAGATAGCGTCTGCTTTGGACAAGCGTAAAAATAAAGACCTGCTCACAGGAGATAATGTAACGCTGGTGGCGGTGACGAAAAATCATCCGCCGGAAATTATTACAAATATCGAAGCCTTGGGCATTGCCAACGTAGGCGAAAACCGCGTGCAGGAGGCCAAGCATAAGCAGGAGGCCTTGGGCAAACACGGCTACTGGCACCTTATCGGACATCTGCAGACGAATAAGGCGCGTCAGGCTGTTGCTTTGTTTGACCTTATCGAATCGGTTGACAGTGAGCATTTGCTGGCTGCGATTGATAAGGAGGCGGAACGCATCGGTAAGGTGCAGGATATCCTTTTGCAGCTGAATATTGCCCATGAGGAGCAAAAGTCTGGCTTAGATAAGGAAGATTATCTGGCGCTGCTGCCGAAGCTGCCCGAATACAAGCATGTGCGTCTGCGCGGACTGATGGTTATTGCCCAGAAATGCGAAGATATCGAGCAGACAAGACCTGTATTTGCGGCAGGCTACCGTGCGTTCGCCCGCTTAAAGCAGCAGTATCCGCAGGCAGATATTCTGTCTATGGGTATGAGCAATGATTATACAGTTGCGATAGAAGAAGGTGCCAATATTGTGCGTGTAGGCACAGCCTTGTTCGGCCAGCGTGATTATAGCCTGAAATTTTAAGACATAGATAAGGTTGGTGACGTGATGAATATTATTGATAAAATCATGAATGCATTAAGTCTTTATGACGAGGAAGAAATCATCGAAGAAGAAGTTGAGCAGAAGCCTGCTAAGACCGAGCAGGAGCCGGCTAAACCCAAGAAGCGTTTCTTCGGCAGCAAGGAGCCTGCCGCTTCGGTACCGGCAGAGGAGCCTAAGCGTGAACGCAAATCCATTTTGAACTTTAAAAGTTCGGCAGCAACGCCTGAACCGGCAAAAAATGAAAAAATGGGCAGTAAAACCATTAACCTGCCTATTGCCGACAAGCTGATGACGGTTGTGCTGCTGGAGCCTGTCGATTTCAACGATTCTCCTAAGATTGCCGATTATCTGCGCGATAATCAGGCTGTAGTTGTTAATTATGATAAGACAGATAATGTTGTTGCCAAGCGTATGACCGATTTTATCAGCGGTACTGTTTATGCTATCGGCGGCAGCATGAAAAAGATGGGACGCAATATTGTTATCTGCGCCCCGAAAAACGTAGATATAGATGCGGGCGAAGAGCACGAGCTTGACGAGAGGGGAAATAATCCATGGGACAAATAGCAGTAAAGAAAATTGCATTTATCGGCGGCGGCGCTATGGCCAAAGCCATTATTAAGGGAATTATCGGCGGCGGCCTGATTGCGCCGGAGATGATTACCGTAGGCGAGCCGACTGAGGCACATGCGCGCAGTCTGCATGAAGCCTTTGGCGTAAATGTTACTACGGATAATAAAGAGGCAGTAAAGGATGCTGACCTGGTAATCTTTGCCGTTAAGCCTCAGGTAGCACCGGTGGCACTGGTGCCCGAGCTGATGGCTGCGATGAAAAAGGATGCCTGGGTACTTTCTATCATGGGCAGTGTTACATTGGAACAGCTGCATGCCTATGCTCCGGGGTTCCCGGTAATCCGCACGATGCCGAACACTCCGCTAGCAGCAGGCGCCGGTATGACTGCCATCTGCTGCGATGAGGCTGTAACCGAGCCTATGAAGCAGACTGCGGCAGCAATTTTCAGCAGCTGCGGCGAAATAGAATTTGTAGATGAGAAAGCATTACAGGCGATTACCGCTATTTCCGGCTGCGGACCGGGCTATTGCTTTGTGATTATCGATGCACTGGCTGATGCAGGCGTGCGTGCCGGTTTGCCGCGTGCGCTGGCTATTAAGCTGGCAGCACAGACAATGGCAGGCAGCGGCAAGCTGTGCGTAGAAAGCGGCCTGCATCCGGCACAGCTGCGCGACCAGGTAACAAGCCCCGGCGGCACGACTATTGCCGGTATCCATGCATTGGAAAATCATGGCGTGCGCGGTGCTTTTTATGATGCGGTGCAGGCAGTGCTGCAAAGAGATAAGGAATTACAGGGGAAATAATTTATGGCAGACAGAGAAAAAATTCTGCGTTACTTTAAAGCCGGCGGTGACGAACAGCTGGCGGCCAAGCTGCTGGATTTGGCCGAGGGCGCCAATAAATCGCGCAAGTTCCGTGTGAGCGAGTTTCTTGATCCTCATGCCTATAACGTTGCGGAAATTATTGCGGCGAACTACGAAAATGTGCGTCTGGAAAGCGACGGCGGCTTCAGTAATGCCGAAAGGGTGAAGGCTGCCTTTGTTGCCGATGATTTTTACGGTCAGCCGGATTTCGGCATGGCCTATTTTCTGGCGGCTTGGGATAAGCGCTATTATGATTTGTCGCATCGCGATATTCTCGGTGCGTTTATGGGCACGGGCTGCAAGCGCGAGGCCTTGGGCGATATCGTTTTTGTGCCCGAGGGAGCGCAGTTCGTGGTAGAAAAATCACTGGTAAATTATCTTACCGGTAATCTGACGCAGATCGGTTCTGCGCCGGTAACGCTTACGGAAATTCCCCGCGAGGAATTGCTGCATAAGGAAGAAAAGGTTAAGCTGATTAATGCGACAGTCGCTGATTTGCGCCTTGATGCCGTGGCAGCGGCAGGCTATGGCGTAAGCCGCAGCCGTATGGCGGATGAAATCAAAAGCCTGAATGTCAAGGTAAACTGGAAAGAGGCCAAGAAGGCGGCACAGCCGGTGAACGAGGGCGATGTAATTTCCTTCCGCGGCCGTGGACGAGTAGAGATTGAGGAAATCCGCGGCACTACTAAAAAAGGACGCATCAGCGTAACGCTGAAGCGTTATGTCTAGGAGGATAAACCATGCTTAATCCGGAGGATTTAAAGAAAAAAACTTTTACCAAGGGTTTTCGTGGCTATGAGGTAGAAGAGGTAGACAAGTTTCTTGCCAAGCTGATTAAGGAATACGAATACCTTTATCTGGATAACCTGGAGCAGAAGGAAACTATCGAGCGCGTCAGCTCCAAGCTGGAATATTATCAGCAGATGGAGGCTACCATGCAGAGTACACTGGCTGTAGCGCAGGAAACTGCTGACGAGGTAAAGAACGCCAGTGAAAAGAAGGCGGCGCTGCTTGAGAAGGAAACTGCAGTGAAGTGCGAGCAGCAGCTGAGAGAAGCGAAGGCTGCGGCGCAAAAGCTACATGATGATACCATGGCGCATGCTGAGGATTTGTATAATCAGACAAAGAACAAAACCGATAACATGCTGCAGGCAGCGATGGCTGAATGCAACAAGCTGCGCGAAGAGGCTAACGCTTATGCAGATAAGCTGCGCAGCAGTGCTGAGGTAGATGCAGAAAAGCTGCGTGTTACTACCGAGGATGTCTGCAAAAAACGCGCTAACAGTGCTGCCAGCGAGGCTAACAAGCTGCTGGAGGATGCTCGCAGCGAAGCCGGCAGAATGATGCTGGATGCAAATACTAAATATCGTAAACTGGTGGGGGATGCAGAGGAACGCAGCCGTAAAATTATTTTTGAGGCTGATGCCAAGGCTGCTATGGCCGAACAGGCTTATAACGAGCAGGTGAAAAAGGCGGCGCTGCATCGAAAAAATATGCTGCATCTGTTGGAAACGCAGGTTGAGCTGCTCAAAAACTATGCCAGTCATAACGAAGAGTAGTCGGAGGCTGAATGATGATTATCTTAGTGAGGCATGGTGAAGCAACGCATCATACGCAAAGATTGACCGGCGGCTGGACGGATTCGCAGCTGACCGAAAAGGGAAGGGCGCAGATAAAGGCTGCTGCGGTAAAGCTGGCGAAGGATTTTGCCGGACGTAATTGCAAGCTGCGGATTCTGGCAAGTGATTTGCAGCGTGCTTCCGTATCGGCGCAGATTATTGCCGAGGAGCTTGGCTTTAAGGGCGAAATAGAGCATTGCCGATTCCTGAGGGAAAAGAATAACGGCATTGCTGCCGGCATGACCGAGGAAGAGGCTAAGAAGCATTTTTGCAAGCCGGCTTCCGAGCAGGAGCTGGATCACCGCAACTATCCCGGTGGTGAAACGCGCAATGAATTTTATCGCCGTAATGTACACGGCTTGTGGCATTGTGCGGATGTCGACAAGGAAAATCTGCTGATTGTTGCGCATAAGGGCACGATTCAGAATATTATTTTCCGTTGGCTGGGAATGGATATGCAGCAGGTGGCGGCGTTTAACTTTTCGGTTGATGTGCAGCCTGCCAGCGTAACTGTTCTGGGGATTAACAAATGGCATGAGCACGCTGTTTTCCGCTTGAATGACGTAAGTCATCTGACGCAGGGAAAGGGCTTTGGCGTGTTTGAGTTTAAGTACGAGAAGTGAATAAGGCTGTGAATGACCGCTTGGGTGCTTGGGGAAAGCGCTTAAGCGGTTGTTTTTGTGTTCTCACTCTATTACTCGTCTTTTCGCGATGAAAATTATTACACCTGAAAAAATAAATTTTCTAAATTGCAATAAGAAGTTGCACACTTTTTGAAAATTAAGATGCATAGAT
>OIWL01000175.1_pt1 | contig 93939 bp, 80 predicted proteins | sample 1587561 | NCBI WGS metagenome assembly OIWL01 (sample SAMEA3888903, study PRJEB22519) | human gut metagenome | biome: human gut; feature: human-associated habitat; material: faeces | place: Denmark | collected 2010 | reverse complement strand
ATATCGCAAACGCAAAAAGTGTCTTAAGCGTGTTAGGTGCATGTATCAAGTCCGGGGATGAGATTGAACTCATGTGCGAGGGCGAAGATGAGGAAGAAGCCTTAAAAGCGATTGTGGAAGCGATTGAGGATGGATTGGGAGAGTAAGGGATTCTATAGGTAAAAATACGGAGGAAAGTTGAAAATGAAAGTAGTATTATTAGCTGGCGGATTTGGCACAAGAATCAGTGAGGAAAGTCACTTAAGACCAAAGCCAATGATAGAAATTGGAGGAAAACCAATTTTATGGCATATTATGAAATATTATTCCAGCTTTGGATTTAATGAGTTTATTATCTGTTGCGGATATAAGCAGCATGTCATCAAAGAATGGTTTGCCAATTATTATCTTCACAACAGTGATATTACTTTGGATTTTACCAAAGGAAATGAAATGACGGTACACAATAATGTGGCAGAACCATGGAAAGTGACGATGATCGATACAGGATTGAACACAATGACCGGTGGAAGAATTAAGAGAATTCAGCCGTATGTTGGAAACGAACCTTTCATGCTTACTTATGGAGATGGTGTTTCCAATGTGGATTTGAATGCACTGGTAAAATTCCACCAGGAACATGGAAAAATTGCAACCATGACGGCAGTGAATGTCGGACAGCAGTTTGGGGTATTGGAAATTGATAAAGATGGGACAATCAACAAATTCCGTGAAAAGAATGATTCTGATGGCGGTGTGATCAATGCAGGATATATGGTATTGAATCCGGAAATTTTTGATTATATTGACGGAGATGATACGGTATTTGAGAAAAAACCTTTGGAGACAGTTGCAGCAGAAGGACAGCTGAAAGCTTACATGCATAAAGGATTCTGGAAGTGTATGGACACGCAGAGAGATAAGGAACAGCTGGAAAAAATGATCGCATCGGGAGAAGCACCTTGGATGGTATGGTAAGAGGAATGAATATGTTAGAGTTTTATAAAGGAAAAAAAGTATTGGTGACAGGCCACACCGGATTTAAAGGATCATGGCTTTGCAGGATTCTGGTGAATGCAGGGGCAGAGGTAACTGGATATTCACTGACACCGCCAACGGAACCGAATCTGTTTTCCATCTGTGGAGTGGAGGATAAAATCAACTCTGTGATCGGAGACATCCGGGATAGAGAGCATCTTATGAAAGTATTTGAGGAAGTGCAGCCGGAAATCGTGTTACATCTTGCAGCACAGCCGATTGTGAGAGATTCTTACAAAGACCCTGTCTACACATATGAGACAAATGTGATGGGAACAGTAAATATCTGTGAATGTGTCCGTCAGAATCCATGCGTGAAGTCATTCTTAAATGTAACAACAGATAAAGTATATAAGAATAATGAATGGGAGTGGGGATATCGTGAGAACGAACCGTTAGATGGTTATGATCCGTATTCCAACAGCAAATCCTGTTCCGAATTAGTGACACACAGTTATATTAATTCCTTTTATTGTGATATGGAAGTTGCCGTATCGACAGCGAGAGCAGGAAATGTGATCGGAGGCGGTGATTTCGCAAATGACAGGATCATTCCAGACTGCGTCCGCGCAGCAGGAAATAAAAAAGATATCATTGTAAGAAACCCACATTCGACTAGACCATATCAGCATGTGTTAGAGCCGTTATCTATTTATCTGACCATTGCAAAAGCGCAGTATGAAGATAAAAAATATGCAGGCTTTTATAATGTTGGACCAGATGATAAAGACTGCATCACAACAGGAGAGCTGGTAGATCTGTTCTGTGCAAAATGGGGCGAAGGTTTAAAATGGATCAATCAGTATGATGGAGGACCTCATGAGGCGAATTTCTTAAAGCTGGATTGTTCAAAAATAAAGAGAGTTTTTGGATGGAGACCGAGATGGGGAGTCGATGAGGCAATAGAAAAGACTGTTGAATGGTCTAAAATCTATTTTGCCGGGGGCGACATTCCTGCATGTATGGATGGACAGATCAAAAAATTTTTTTAATAAAATGAAAAACAGATTTAAATTGGAGAATAACTATGTTTGAAAACATGACAGAAGAACAGGCAAAAAAGCAGATTCTGGATATGGTATCCGAATACTGTGATACGTATCATAACAATCGTGGCGCATTTAAAGAAGGGGATCGGATTCCTTATGCATCCCGTGTTTATGACCATGATGAGATGTGTAATCTGGTAGATTCTGCATTGGAGTTCTGGCTGACAGCAGGAAGATATACCAATGAGTTTGAAAAAGCATTTGCACAGTACCTTGGAGTAAAATACTGCTCATTGGTGAACTCTGGTTCATCCGCAAATCTCAATGCATTTATGGCTTTGACATCACCATTGCTTGGAGAACGTCAGGTGCGTCCGGGAGATGAGATGATCACAGTGGCAGCAGGATTCCCTACAACCGTAACACCGGCAATCCAATATGGTGTAGTGCCGGTATTTATCGATGTCACAATCCCACAGTACAATATGGATGTGACGCAGTTAGAAGCTGCATTGTCGGACAAAACAAAAGTGGTAATGGCGGCTCATACATTGGGAAACCCATTTGATCTGAAAGCAGTAAAAGAATTCTGCGACGAGCATAACTTATGGCTGATCGAGGATAACTGTGATGCATTGGGTTCCAAATATACAATGGATGGAGAAGAAAAATTCACAGGTACCATAGGTGATATTGGTACAAGCAGTTTTTATCCGCCACATCACATGACAATGGGGGAAGGTGGGGCAGTTTATACGAATAACCCACTTTTGAATAAATGTATCCGTTCTTTCCGTGACTGGGGACGTGACTGTGTCTGTGCATCCGGTCAGGACAATCTGTGCGGTCACCGTTTTGACAGACAATATGGAGAACTTCCATTAGGATACGATCATAAATATGTATATTCTCATTTTGGATATAATTTAAAAGCAACGGATATGCAGGCAGCAGTAGGATGTGCACAGCTGAAGAAATTCCCGTCCTTTGTAGAGCGCAGAAGACATAATTTTGACCGTTTGTTAGAAGGATTAAAAGGATGTGAAGATAAATTGATCCTTCCAGTACCATGTGAGAATGCAAGACCAAGCTGGTTTGGATTCTTACTTACCTGCAAAGAAGGAGTTGAACGTAATAAAGTAGTTCCTTATATAGAATCGCATGGCGTTCAGACAAGAATGCTGTTTGCCGGTAATCTTACAAAGCATCCGTGTTTTGATCAGATGCGTGCAGAAGGAAAGGGATATCGTATCGTAGGAAATCTGGAAAATACAGACCGTATCATGAATGATACATTCTGGGTAGGCGTATATCCTGGAATGACAGATGAAATGATCGATTATATGGCAAAAACAATCAGAGAGGCTGTAAACCAGTAAAAATAAAGCAAGATTTGGGCAATGTATGAAAGATATATTGCCCTTTCGTAGTTTATAACAGTAGTCTGTAAAAAAACGCAAAAATTGACGTTTGCAAGAAAATATAAGTGTGGGAGAAAAAATGTATGAAAGTAAAATTGTCGAACTATGTAGCACAGTTTTTAGTAGATCATGGGATTGATACCGTTTTTACCGTAACAGGTGGCGGTGCCATGCATCTCAATGATGGGTTTGGAAAGCAGAAAGGACTCCATTGTGTATATCAGCATCATGAACAGGCATGTGCAATCGCAGGAGAAGCCTATGCAAGAATCCATAATAAAATAGGAGCAGTCTGTGTGACAACAGGACCGGGAGGAACCAATGCAATTACAGGAGTTGTAGGAGGATGGCTTGATTCAATCCCTATGCTTGTGATCTCAGGTCAGGTTCGTTATGATACAACAGCAAGAAGTACAGGACTTGGAATCAGGGCAATGGGAGATCAGGAATTTGATATTTGTAAGGCTGTCGAAAGTATGACAAAGTACTGTGAGATGGTGATCGATCCACTTAAAATCCGCTACTGTCTGGAAAAAGCACTGTTTCTGGCACTCAATGGAAGACAGGGACCATGCTGGCTGGATATTCCGGTAAATATTCAGGGCTCTTACATTGATACAGACGAATTAGTAGGATTTGATCCGAAAAAAGAGTTCAAAGAGAACGGCAGAAGATGGCAGGAAGAAGCTGTTCCGGCAAAGCCATCAGAAGAGACAATTGAAGCGATACTTGAAAAAGTAAAAGCTGCCAAACGTCCGGTAATCAATGCTGGAAGCGCAATCCGTTACTCCGGTGGTTTTCAGGATTTTGAAGAATTGGTAAATAGGTTAAATATTCCGGTAGTGACTGGATGGAATAGTATTGATGTGATTCCGGATGAGGATGAGAGGTATACTGGAAGAGCTGGTATTATGGGCGATCGGGCAGGTAACTTTGCAATACAGAACAGCGATTTAGTACTTTCTCTTGGAAGCAGACTCAGCATCAGACAGGTTGGATACAATTTCAAAACATGGGCAAGAGAGGCTTATACAATTGTGGTAGATGTTGATCCGGAAGAATTGAAGAAGCCGACAATTCATGTGAGTATGCCGGTATGTGCAGATGTAAAAGATGTTATGCAGATGATGAATCAGAAGCTGGCAGAGCAGGGATATGGAGAAGATCGCAGCAAAATGTTTGTCAATATGGATGCAGAGACAGTGGAAGCAAGGGAAGCATGGCTTTCAATCTGTCAGAACTGGAAAGAAAAATATCCGGTTGTTCAGCCGAAACATTATGAGTCTCAAAAATATGCGAATGTATATGCTTTTGTCAAAACATTAAGTGATGCGTTGCCGGAAAACTATATTACAGTTGTAGGAAATGGATCGGCATGTGTTGTTGGCAGTCATGCATATACCATCAAAAAAGGACAGCGTTTTATCATTAATTCGGCAATTGCTTCTATGGGATATGATCTTCCGGCAGCAATTGGAGCCTGTGTTGCAGATGGAGCAAAAGAGCTTGTATGTCTGACCGGGGATGGAAGTATACAGATGAATCTTCAGGAACTTCAGACGATCAAGACAAATAAACTGCCAATTAAGATTTTTATCATTAATAATCAGGGATACCATTCGATTCGTCAGACGCAGACAAATTTCTTTGGGGAGCCACTGGTAGGAATCGGACCGGAAAGTCATGATCTCGAATTTCCAAGTATGGAAAAACTGGCATATGCATATGACTATCCGTATTTTAGCTGTGACAGCAATGAGAACTTAGAAGAGACTGTGCATAAAGCGCTGGAGATGGAAGGCTCCTGCATCTGTGAAGTATTTGTTACAACGGAGCAGAAATTTGAACCAAAATCAGCAACCAAGAGATTAGAGGATGGTACATTGGTTTCTCCGCCATTGGAGGATCTGGCACCATTTTTACCAAGAGAAGAGTTTTTAAGCAATATGCTGATCAAACCGATTGAAGAATAAAAAACAGAGACTGTCATGCATAAGCATTACGGCATGATAGTCTCCTTGAAAGTGAAACTAGTATGGAAAAAGTAGGAAAAATAATCTGGAATTTTTTAGATCACACCGCAAAAATTGTTGTGGTATGGTTTTTGGGATTGTTTAAGATCAAGATAACAGATGAACAGTGGGACAAGTTCATGCAGTTCGTGAAATTCTGCGTGGTTGGTTTATCCAATTTTATCATTTCATATGTGGTGTATGCAGCTGCCCTTGCTTTAGGGTTTCATTGGCTGGCAGGAAGTATTCTCGGATTTATGATCAGCGTTTTAAATGCATTTTACTGGAATAATAAATATGTATTTACCAAAGGAGATGGAGAACATCGCTCCTGGTGGATGGCATTATTAAAAACATATATATCATATGCATTTTCAGGGCTGCTGCTGGCAAATGTATTGTTATTTTTATGGAATGATGTTTTGGGGATTCCGGAATTACTTGGACCAATCATTAATCTGGTCATTACCACGCCGATTAATTTTGTGATCAATAAACTATGGGCATTCAAAACAAAAAAGAATGAAACTACAGAAACTGATTAAAAAATTGGAGTTCAAATGAAAAAGATAGCAGTTATGGGAGCAAGAGGTTTTGTGGGACATAATCTCACAGAACATCTGAAAAATAAATACGAAGTCCTTCCGATTACAAGAGACAACTTTAATCTGCTGGATGAAAAAGCAGTGGAAATGTTTTTGGAGCAGGAGCAGCCGGAGGTTGTAATCAATTGTACCAATCAGGGGGGAAACCGTAAAGTGGAAGCGGCCGGCAAGCCAATTGATGTGATTGGAAATAATCTTAAAATGTTTTTTGCTCAGGAGCGCTGTCTGTCGGAGAATATGAAGATGATTAATTTCGGCAGCGGTGCGCAGTATAATAAGACACGTGATCTGATCAAAGTGAAAGAGAAAGATTTTGGAGAGGTGATTCCATCCGATGATTACGGGTATAGTAAATATGTAATGGAAAAATATATTCGCCTGAAAAATCAGACGGGTGGGAATATTTATAATCCTGCAATCTTTGGCCTTTACGGTCCGGGAGAAGATTATACTTTTAAGTTTATTTCCAATGCCATTATAAAAAATATGATACAGATGCCAATTGTAATTAATCAGAATGTGGTTTTTGATTATTTGTTTCTGGAAGACTTTTTGAAAATTATAGATTTTATCATAGAGAATGACTGCCCGAATAAGGAGTTTAACATCACTCCTACAGAATCCATAGATTTAGTGACAATTGCAGAATATATTAACCGGTGCAGCACATATAAGAGTGAGATTATTGTGAAGAATCCTGGATTGAATTACCAGTATACCGGCGATAATGCAAGGCTGCTTGAAAATATGGGACATAACTTTACATTTACTTCCTATGAGAAAGGAATTGAAAAACTGTATCGTTATTATGAAGAACATATCGAGGAACTGGATTTAGAAACAATCAGAAGCGATGAACTTCTGAAATTATGTAAGACCAAATAGCGAAAGAGGATAGAAAAATGTCAGAGAAAAAGAAAATAAGCATTATGGTTCCATGTTATAACGAGGAAGAAAATGTAGTGCCATTGAGTGAGGCTGTCATTGCAACGCTTGAAAAGGATTTACCGGAATACGATTATGAAATATTATTTATTGATAACTGTTCAAAGGACAAAACAAGGGAAAAATTGATTTTGTTATGTAGCAGGAACAAAAAGATTAAAGCAATTTTTAATACAAAGAATTTCGGACAGTTTAATTCACCTTATTATGGTTTATGCCAGACAACAGGAGATTGTACTATCTGTTTATGTGCAGATTTTCAGGACCCAATTGATATGATCCCCAAATTTGTGCATGAATGGGAGAATGGTTATAAGATTGTCTGCGGAATTAAGACTTCCAGTAAAGAAAATAAGATTATGTATTTTCTCAGAGGCGTATATTACAAAACAATTAAGAAAATGTCGGAAGTAGAGCAGATTGAACAGTTTACAGGGTTTGGATTGTATGATAAATCCTTTATACAGGTATTACGAGATCTGAAAGATCCGACGCCATTCCTTCGGGGAATTGTTGCAGAACTTGGACCGGAACGCAAAGAGATACCTTATGAGCAGCAGGAAAGAAGAGCAGGAAAGACAAGCAATAACTGGTACAGACTGTATGATGCTGCAATGTTAAGTTTTACTTCATATACCAAAATCGGATTAAGACTGGCAACCTTTATCGGCTTTGGATTGTCAGCTGTGAGCGTTGTAATTGCCATTGTTTATTTTATCTTGAAATTACTGCACTGGAATGACTTCCCGGCAGGAATGACACCAATTTTGCTAGGTGTGTTTGTGATTGGTTCCATGCAGCTGTTTTTTATTGGACTTTTGGGTGAGTATATTATGAATATGAATGCAAGACTCATGAACCGTCCATTGGTGATCGAACAGGAAAGAATTAATTTTGATGAAGATGAAAAATAAGGAATATGAAAACACACAAAAGGGAATAGCAAAGCAGATGTTGCCATGCATTCTTTGCTTTGTGGTTTATCTGATCATGTTACTTGGTGTTTTGAACCGCAGTCCGGGGTTTACGGATGAATCTGATAATTTTATCGGAGGAATGGTGGTGGCCTCGGGCGGCAGGATGTACCGTGATTTTGTGTCACAGCATATGCCGGTAATGTATTATATTTGTGCGGTGTTAAAAATGCTTGGGGCAGACAGTGTTTATGAATTTCGTCTGTATTTTTATGTGGTACTGGCTGTCATGTGGACTTTTGTGGCGATGCACTATAAAAGGCAGTTTGGACAGATTGCCTCTGTTGAAACCGGAGTTTTCTATATTACAAATCTGTTTACTTTTTATACCTGCTGTATTCTGGCAGAACAGGTGCAGAGTATCTGCTTTGTTGTGCTATTGATGGAGTTTCTGTTATTTGCAGAGAGAAAAAGACTCGACTGGAATAACTGCGTTATGATTTCAGGAGCGGTTTTTCTGTCTTTTGGAGCGGCATTTGTGTCTGTATTTCCGGTTTTTGCAATTGCAGTGGCATTTCTTATCGTAGAGATTCAGGAATGCATTAGAAAAAAATATGGGTTTCTGCGGAGTATCAGAGAAATCTGGCAGACATTCTGGCGGGCAATCGTGACTATATTGGTTCCGTTTGCACTATTGATTTTCGTATATGCGGCAGAGGGAACACTCTCCGTATTTATTTACAGTGCATATACTGTGAACCGTGAAATTTATCCAAATTATATTGCAGGCTATGGAAGCAGTATTGTGATGTCATTTGTGGAGCCTGTGATCAATTATGGAATGGCAATCGCAGATGGATGCAGGAAGCTGGTGACAGATTTTGGGATTACCAAAGAATATCTGGCAATTGTGAGGAATGTGATCTGTTATGCAGTGAATGTAATATTCTGGGTTTACTATGCGAAAAAGAAAAATATTGTTCAGACAGTTGCAATCGTATATTTTACTATGATGTGTGGCACCAGAGGATTTACCCATGAATTTCACTCTATGCCTTATGTTGCAGTTACCATGTTTATGGCAGCCTATCTGATCGGACAGTTTACAGAGTATTTTAAAACATGTAACGTCAGGGAAGAACAAATAAGTGAGGTTCAGAAAAAAAAGCAGGGAATCTGTTATGCAGGGGCTGTGGTGATCGGGATTACCATATGCATTTATTGTGTGCAGTATGTCGGAGCATGCAGATCGATTTTGCTGACCGGACAGAATTTTGGTTCTGCGCAGAAGAACGATGTAAATAATATTGCGTATTGGGTGCATACGCTGACAGATGCGGATGAAAAAGTTTTGCTTACGACCATTGAACCACAGATTCTGGTGGAGGCGGACCGCATACCATATCGGACAGGAATCTCAGCACCATGGATGTACGAAGCCTTTGCGGAAGAGGAAATGAGCAATCTGGAAGAAAATGCACCTAGGGTGGCAATTTATGCTCCGGAATATAATTTGTGGGGATATGATCTGACAGAATATGCACCGGATTTTGCAGCGTATATGAGTGAAAATTATACGCCTCTGGACGAGAAAAAATTCCCGGAATTATATATCCGAAATGATTATCTGGGGGTTGCAAAAGCAATTTATAATGAGTAAAGCGTGAAGAGAAGAAAAGGAGATAGAAAATGAAAAAAATTCTTGTGACAGGCTGTAATGGTCAATTGGGAAGAGCAATTCGAAAAGAATATGAAGGCGAAAATGTGACATTTATTAATACAGATGTGGTGGAAGGTGAAGATGTAAGAGCTTTGGATATTACCGATATCCAGGCAGTGATTTCAATGGTAGAGGAGACAAAACCGGACGTTATCATTAACTGTGCAGCACATACAAATGTAGATGCCTGTGAGACACAGTGGGATCTTGCGTATAAGATTAATGCGATCGGACCGCGTAATCTGAGTATTGCAGCAGAGAAAACAGGTGCGAAAATGATCCATGTATCCACAGATTATGTGTTTGAGGGAAATGGAACAAGACCATATACAGAGTTTGATGCGCCAAATCCGGTCAGCGCATATGGAAAGACAAAATTAGAAGGGGAAAAGTTTGTACAGCAGTTTTCCAGCAGATTCTTTATTTTCCGTACCGCATGGTTATATGGAGATGGAAAAAACTTTGTGAAAACGATGCTTCGCTTGTCCGAAACACATAATGAAGTAAGTGTGGTATGTGATCAGCTTGGCTCGCCTACAAGTGCAGTAGAATTGGCAAAAGCAATCCATCATTTTGAACCGACAGAGAATTATGGTATTTTCCACGCCACCTGCGAGGGAGATACGAATTGGGCAGAATTTACAGAGGAAATATTCAAACGTGCAGGAAAGACAACAAAGGTCAATCATGTGACAAGCGAACAGTATGCGCAGATGAATCCGGCTTCTGCAAAACGCCCGGCTTATTCCATTCTGGAGAACTATATGATGAAGCTTACGAATGACTACCGGATGGCAGATTGGAGAGATGCCCTGGATGTTTATATGAAGGCGTTACAGGCATAAAAAGGCGGAAAGAGAAAAATGAGTACGATCAAGACATGCAGGATTTTGGGAGTAAATATCGCCGTTACGAACATGGCTCAGACGGTGCAATATATCGAAAACAATCTGGAAAAATTAAGAGGAAAATATATCTGCGTTTCGAATGTTCATACAACCGTAATGGCACATGACAATCCGGCTTATCGTAATGTGCAGAATTCGGCAGCGATTGCACTTCCGGATGGAAAACCGCTTTCTGTTGTGAGTAGAAAACGCGGTTACACAGAGGCAGAACGGGTGACAGGACCGGATCTGATGGGAGAACTGTTCGCCAGAAAAAATGGATTAAAACATTTTTTTTATGGAGATAAAGAGGAAACACTTCAGATACTGCAGCAAAAATTAAAAGAAAAATATCCAGATATTCAGATTGCAGGAATGATATCTCCGCCATTCCGTTCCTTAAGCCAGGAAGAGGAAAAGGCGTATATCCAGCAGATAAATGACAGTGGTGCTGATATTGTATGGATTGGACTTGGAGCACCAAAACAGGAAAACTGGATGTATGAACATCAGGGGATGCTTCATGGTGTGATGATTGGGGTCGGAGCAGGATTTTCTTATCATGCAGGACTTATTAAGCGCGCACCAAAATGGATGCAGAAAATGAGCTTAGAATGGTTTTACCGTCTGATGCAGGATCCGGTTCGATTGTTTAAAAGATATTTTACAACAAATTTGAAATTTATGCTGTTAGAGGCAAAGGATAAAGGAGAGGCATTATGATAACTGTGATTTTTACATGCTTCAACCGCAGGGAAAAAACACTTCAGTGTATGAAAAGCCTGTCCGGTGGAAATAAAGACCTTGCCTTTCGGTATGTCATTGTAGATGATAACAGCACAGATGGCACGTATGAAGCGTTAGAGGACTTAAAGAGAAGCGGAATGACAATCGATGTGCTTCGTGGAACAGGAAATCTTTTCTGGGCAGGCGGCATGCGAAAAGGAATTGCATATGCAAAAGAAAATACAGATTCAGACTACTATCTTCTGGTCAATGATGATGTTGACTTTATGCCGGAGGCAATCAGTAAAATGATTCAGACTCTACAGGATAAGAAGCTTGGATATCAGAAAGACACCGTTCTTGTTGGACCAATGTGTGATAAAAATGGTACATTTTCCTATGGAGGAATCCGGTATCAGAACGGAATCCATTATGCGGAGGTAAAGCCGTCAGATGAAGAGAGAAGATGCGATTCTTTTAATATGAATTGTCTCTTGCTTCCGAAGCATGTGTTTATGGAAATCCCGAATTTTGATGAACATTATATTCATTCACTGGCGGATTTTGATTACGGGCTGGAAATGAAACGCAGGGGAATCCCAATGTATGTGTATCATGAATATGTTGGCGTATGTCCGGATAATGATCTTAAGGGAGGATGGAGTGATACAAGTCTGTCACGCCTGGAGAGACTGAAAAAAAAGGAAAGTATTAAGGGTGCACCGTTTAAACCGTGGTTTTATTTTCTGAAGAAAAATTTTGGATGGACACAGGCACTCTTGCATGGTTTTACACCGTATGTCCGAATTATGCTTGGAAAATAAGAGCTCATCCGTAAACACGAAAAATCTTCATAGAAAACTAAGAAGTGCATAACTTGTGCTTGTGTATAAGTTATGGTAAAATATACAATAATTACGGTTAATTAGGAGGAAAATATGAGAACCTATTTAGTAACAGGAGGAGCCGGATTCATCGGTTCTAATTACATTCATTACATGTTCCGCAAATATGACAATGAGATCCGTATCATCAATGTGGATGCATTGACTTATGCAGGAAATCTGGAGAATTTAAAAGACATTGAGAATAGAGACAACTATACATTTGTAAAGGCTGATATTACAGACAAAGATGCGATTACGAAGATCTTTGAGGAGAATGATATCGACCGTGTTGTCCACTTCGCAGCAGAAAGCCATGTTGACAGAAGCATTAAGAATCCGGAAGTGTTTGTCAAGACAAATGTGCTTGGAACTGCAGTGATGTTAAACTGCGCAAAAGCAGCATGGGAGTTACCGGACGGAAGCTTTAAGGAGGGCAAGAAGTTCCTTCATGTTTCTACGGATGAAGTGTATGGTTCCCTTCCGGATGACGGCAAGAGCTACTTCTATGAGACAACCCCATATCAGCCACACAGTCCGTATTCTGCAAGTAAAGCATCTTCGGATATGCTGGTGAAAGCATATATTGATACGTATCATTTCCCAGCGAATATTACCAATACCTCTAATAACTATGGACCATACCAGTTCCCGGAGAAACTGATTCCATTGATCATCAACAATGCATTACATGGCAAAAAGCTGCCGGTTTATGGAGACGGAATGAACATCCGTGACTGGTTGTATGTGGATGACCATGCGAAGGGAATCGATATGGTACAGGAACAGGGAAGACTGGGAGAATCCTACAATATCGGTGGACACAACGAAAAACGTAATATCGAGATCATTAATATTATTCTTGAAACACTGCAGGAGATCCTTCCGGACAGTGATCCGAGAAAAGCGAATGTCAGCAAAGACCTGATTACTTACGTGGAAGACCGTAAGGGGCATGACCGCAGATATGCCATTGCACCGGATAAGATCAAAGCTGAGATTGGCTGGGAACCTGAAACAATGTTTAAAGATGGTATTAAGAAGACCATTGCATGGTACTTAGAGCATGAAGATTGGATGCAGAATGTTACCAGTGGTGATTATCAGAAGTACTATGAGGATATGTATCAGGGTAAGTAATAGTAGAAAAAACAGCAGTACCGTCTGAACAAGGCGATACTGCTTGTTTGCGTTTTTAAAGAGTAGAAATTTTTAAATAAATATTAAGAGAAAATACGAAGAAAAAATAGAAATGTCTGATATTTTAAGGAAAAGCGGAGGATGAAAAATGAAAGGAATTATTTTAGCCGGAGGTTCCGGAACACGTTTGTATCCATTGACAAAAGCAATTTCAAAGCAGATCATGCCTGTCTATGATAAACCGATGATTTATTATCCGTTATCTACTCTCATGCTGGCAGGGATTCGGGAAGTGCTTATTATTTCAACGCCAAGAGATCTGCCTGTATTTGAGGAACTTTTGGGAGATGGCTCGCAGCTTGGCATGCATTTTGAGTATGCTGTGCAGGAACAGCCGAGAGGACTCGCAGATGCATTTATTATCGGTGAAAAATTTATCGGAAAAGATGCAGTTGCACTGGTACTTGGCGATAATATTTTCTATGGACAGAGCTTTTCAAAAGTTCTGTTAAGTGCAGCGCAGCGCACGGAAAATGAAAAGGGGGCAACTATTTTTGGTTACTATGTAAGAGATCCGAGAGAATATGGGGTTGTAGAATTTGATGAGAATGGAAAAGCACTATCCATTGAGGAAAAACCGGAAAATCCAAAGTCGAATTATGCAGTACCGGGACTCTATTTCTATGATAATGATGTAGTTGAGATTGCTAAGAATGTAAAACCATCTGCAAGGGGTGAGATAGAGATCACAAGCGTAAATAATGAGTATCTGAACCGTGGAACTTTAAATGTTGAAACATTGGGAAGAGGATTTGCCTGGTTAGACACCGGAAATCATGACATGCTTCTTGCTGCGGCAGATTTCGTGTCAGCATTCCAGAAACGTCAGGGATTATACATTTCCTGCATCGAGGAAATTGCTTACAAGCGTGGATTCATTGACAAAGAGCAGCTTGTGAAACTTGCACAACCTTTGTTGAAAACAGACTATGGCAAATATCTGATGGAAATCGCGGAAGGATTATAAATTTTTTATTTTCATTTATGAATAAAAATGAAAAAGATTCGAAAAGGAAGTATGGAAAATGGGAAAAATAAAAGTAACAGACAATTGTAATGGAATTGCAGGATTAAAAGTGATCGAGCCAACCGTATTTGGAGATGCACGTGGATATTTCATGGAGACTTATAACTACAACGATTTCAAAGAGGCAGGAATTGACTGCGAATTTGTACAGGATAATCAGTCTGCATCCAAAAAAGGCGTATTAAGAGGATTGCATTTTCAGATTAATTATCCACAGGACAAGCTGGTGCGTGTGGTAAACGGAGAGGTGTTTGATGTTGCAGTCGATCTGCGCGAGGGTTCAGAGACATTTGGCAAATGGTTTGGTGTAACTTTATCTGCAGAGAATAAGAAACAGTTCTTTATTCCAAAGGGATTTGCCCATGGATTTATCGTATTGTCTGATTATGCAGAATTCTGTTATAAAGTAACAGATTTTTATCACCCAAATGATGAGGGCGGACTGTTGTGGAAAGACCCGGAGATCGGTGTGGAATGGCCGATGCCGGAAGGAATGACTGAGGAAGACCTTACTTTATCAGACAAAGATAAAGTATGGGGGGGAATCGCAGAGTATGTGAAAAACCACAAATAAATTGTTTTAAAGAAAGTTAAAAATATGTCAGAAAAAAAGAAAACAGTATTTTTGCCGTCTATTTTGTGGGAGAACCGCAAACTGATCATGAATCTGGCAAAGAATGATTACAAGAAAAAATTTGCAGGGTCTTATCTGGGAATTATCTGGGCTTTTATTCAACCGGTGGTCACAGTGCTTGTGTACTGGTTTGTATTTGAAGTGGGACTTAATTCCAAAGTGAACGATCTTAGAACCGGTGCGGAAGTACCTTTTGTCATCTGGCTGATGGCAGGTCTGATTCCATGGTTTTATTTTCAGGAAGCATGGAGCGGTGGAACAAGCGTGCTGATCGAATATACGTACCTTGTAAAAAAAGTCGTATTTCAGATTGAGACACTGCCGGTGGTAAAATTGATTTCAGCGTTATTTACACACTTGTTTTTTGTAACATTTACCATTATTTTGTTTGCGTTTATGGGATATACACCGGATCTTTATACGCTGCAGGTTTTGTATTACAGTTTCTGCATGATCGTTATGGTTGCAGGTCTGATCTATGCGACAAGTGCGATCGTAGTATTTTTCCGGGATCTTGCACAGGTAGTGGGAATATTGCTTCAGGTCGGCGTATGGGTGACTCCTATTATGTGGGATATTAATACTATGACAAAGATTCCATCGTGGTGTGTATTTATTTTAAAATTAAATCCAATGTATTATATTGTAAACGGATACCGTGATGCACTGATCAATAAAATTGCTTTTTGGGAGCATCCGGGATATACAATGTATTTCTGGATATTGAGTGTGATCTTATTGTGTCTTGGAACAGGTATTTTTAAACGGCTGCGCATCCATTTTGCAGATGTTTTATAGGGTCAGAAGTAAGTTTTTCGCAGAAAGGTAATTACATGGATAACAATATAGCGATAAAAGTGGATCATGTCAGCAAGATGTATAAATTGTACGATAAACCATCGGATCGTCTGAAAGAGTCTCTTGGATTGACAAGAAAGAAGAAATACCATGAGCACTGGGCATTGAATGATGTGTGCTTTGAGGTGAAAAAGGGCGAGACGGTAGGAATCATCGGAACTAACGGTTCCGGAAAGTCAACCATATTGAAAATTATTACGGGAGTTTTAAATCCAACCGCAGGAGAAGTGGTGATCGACGGAAGGATTTCAGCATTGCTTGAACTTGGTGCAGGATTCAATATGGAATATACCGGAATTGAGAATGTCTATCTGAATGGGATGATGATCGGCTTTTCCAGAGAAGAGATCGATCAGAGACTGGATGATATTTTAAAATTTGCAGATATCGGGGATTTCGTCAATCAGCCGTGTAAGACATATTCCAGTGGTATGTTTGTGCGGCTTGCATTTGCAGTGGCAATTAATATTGACCCGGAAATCCTGATCGTCGATGAGGCGCTGTCAGTAGGGGATGTGTTTTTTCAGGCAAAATGTTATAAGAAATTCGAAGAATTCAAGGAACAGGGAAAGACGATTATCTTTGTAAGCCATGATCTGTCGAGCATTTCCAAGTACTGTGACAGAGTGGTGCTCCTGAATAAGGGAGACAAGATGTCTGAGGGAGCACCGAAAGAGATGATCAATCTTTATAAACGTGTGCTTTTAAACCAGACGGTGAGTGGTCAGGATGGTAAAGTGCTGCAGGAAAATGAAGAACAGGGCAGCACAGAGACAAAACTGTGGAAGTCTCATTATAAAATAAATCCGGGAGTGGATGAATATGGAACCGGCGAGGCAGAAATCATTGATTTTGCGATTATCGATGAACATGGTTCGTATACCAATTGCATTGAAAAAGGAACTTCTTTTGCAATCAAATCCAAAGTGTTATTTAATCAGGAAATCCAAAACCCGATATTTACACTGACTTTTAAAAATATTCAGGGTACTGCGGTCACTGGAACCAATACAATGTATGAAAAAGTGGATGTTGGAACGGTTCATCCGGGAGAGGTTTATGTGGCGACTTTTGAACAGAATATGGATATGCAGGGAGGCGAATACCTCTTATCCATCAGTTGTACCGGATATGCAGATGGTAATTTTAAGGCCTACCACAGATTATATGATGTGTGTGGCATCACAGTTGTATCAGACAAGAACACAGTGGGATTTTATGACATGAATTCACAGGTCAGTGTAGAGAGAATCCGCTAGATAAAGGGAGAAACATGAAAAACGAGATTGGAACAGGAATAGCAGATGCAGAAGTGTTATCTGAGATCTGTGAAGTGATCAGGACAACATCAAAAGCAGATTATGGAAAAATAATAGAACAGAGAGCAACCTATCCGTGGATTTATCATCTGGCTGAAGTCCGTTCCAATATCGTTGAGTGGCTGCCAATCAACAGGGAAGATGCGGTTCTGGAAGTGAATGCAGAATGTGGTGCACTATCGGAAACATTGCTTGAAAAGGCAGACTGTCTCACCTATATCACAGATACCAATCTTCAAAGAGAGATTGTCGAGTTGCGTTTGAAAAAGAATGTCCCTGATTATGAAAAAAAAGATGTGACGGGTTACACTGGGAAGTTTGCAGATATTGAGAGGGAACTTGGAAAATATAATGTGATCATTTTATGTGGAGTAATTGGGTATGCATCACAGATGCTTGCGGAAAAAGCGGATGATCCTTATCGGACACTGATAGAAATTTTAAAAAGGCATTTAAAGCCGGGCGGCAGTATTGTGATGGCGGATGGAAACAGATTGGGACTCAAATATCTGGCAGGCTGTCAGGAGGATCATTATGGTGGATATTTTAATGGAATCCATGATTATGCAGGCTGCGAAGGATACCGGACTTTTACCAGAAAGGAATATCAGAAGATATTTACAGAGGCAGGATTGCCGGAACTTCAATTTTATTATCCATATCCTGATTATAAATTCCCATCTGTGATTTATTCGGATGAATATCTGCCAAAAGAGGGCGAGTTGAATGATAACAGAAGAAATATTGACCGGGACAGATATATGTTTTTTAATGAGCTTTCCGCTTATAATACGCTGATAGCAGAAGGATTGTTTCAGGAGTTTTCAAATTCATTTTTACTGATTGCGAGTGAGAGAGGAACAAACTAAGTGACCAGAACGATTTTTTCAAAATATTCCAATGAAAGACAGCGCAGATTTCAGATACGCACCGATATTGTCCAAAATGAACAGGGAGACAGAACGGTAAGAAAGTATGCATTAAAAGAAGAGGGAAAAGAACATCTTCTTCATATCGTGGATATGTATCAGGGGTTGTCACTGCATTTTAATAATCCGGGAATCTCTTTTTGTGAGAGTCTTTTGAAAGAGAATTATGTGGAATCCCCTTTCATCGAAGGAGTTACACTGCAGGAACTGATGGAGAATGCAGTGAAAGATGGAAGAGAAGATACTGTTACGGAGTATGTAAAAAAATATATTGCATGGATAAAGGCGGATGGTGGAAATATACCCTTTGAAATGACACAGGAATTTCAGCAGGTTTTTGGAAACGTAGAATTACCGGAGGGATTATTGTGTGCAAAGGACAGCGATATTGATCTGATTTTTTCTAATTTGATCGTCAGAGATGGCATTTGGAATGTGATTGATTATGAGTGGACCTTTTCGTTTCCAATCCCTAAGAATTTTGTGCTATACCGGGCATTATTTCTTGCACATCATCAGATCAAAAGATGTCAGGCTCTTGAACTTGGACATTTATTCGAACTGGCGGAACTTACCGGAGAAGAGATAACAGCGTATGAGCAGATGGAAAAGAATTTCCAGGAATATGTGCGGGGTGGAATTTATCCAATCCGGGATATGTACCAGAAAGTGAATACGAATGTAGTAGAATTAAGGGAACTTGAAGAATGGAAACGCAGTATGGGCGCAAGAAAAAATTCAAGTAAGGATGTTAAAGAGAGTATGATAAAGAAAATACAATATCATATAGACAGAATCGAATATAATCAGGGAAGTGCGGTCTGTTGTGGATGGGCATTTGCGCTCACAAAAGACAATGAATATCTTCCTGTTAATATAAAACTGACGGATGAACATGGTGAATTGATACAGGCTCCGTTGAACCGGAATGTGCGTATGGATGTGGCACAGGCATTGAAAATAACCAATGCAAAAGAGGCGGAATGGGGATTTAACTATGTCTGGATGACGACAGAACATACAGGGTATAAGATTACATTTTCAATAGATGGGTTTGAAACGGTTCATGAGATCACGACAGAGGATCTGGAACGGAGCTACAGAGAATACCGGAGAAGATATCCGAGTGAAGAAGCGATGAAATCCTATAAAGATCCAATGCGGGACAAAGATGACTGGTATTATCTTAAGACTGAGGGATTCCGTGCATTAAGAAACATTCGCAGACAGCGTCTGAATAAAAAAGATGTTCCATATGCAATCTGGAGAACGTATCAGGTGCCGGATGCCGGAGAATTTCAGAAACAGAAAGAGACTGTGTTTGAAATACAGCCAAAGATCAGCATTATCGTGCCGGCTTACCGGACGCCGGAAAAGTTTTTGAGGGAAATGATCGAGTCAGTGCAGAAACAGTCCTATGAAAACTGGGAATTATGCATTGCAGATGGAAGCCTGAATGACAGTATCAGTGGGATATTAGAGGAGTATGCCTCCAAAGATGCACGTGTAAAGTACAAACTTCTGGATGATAATTATGGTATCTCAGGGAATACCAATGCAGCATTAGAGCTGGCAGCCGGAGACTATATCGGTCTGCTGGATCACGATGATATTCTGGAGATCAATGCGCTTTATGAAGTGGTAAAAGTGATCAATGAGAAAAAAGCAGATGTCATTTATACGGATGAAGATAAAGTATCTCTGGATTTAAAAGAGTATTTTGATCCACATTTCAAACCGGATTATAATCCTGATTATTTGAAGAGCTGCAATTATATCTGTCACTTTTTTGTTGCAAAGACGAGTGTGGTTGAACAGGCAGGACATTTTGACAGCAGCTGTGACGGATCACAGGATTATGATTTTATTTTGCGCTGTATTGCAAAGAGCACACAGGTAGTACACATTCCTCAGGTATTGTATCATTGGCGCTGCCATCCGAATTCCACAGCGATGAATCCGGAGAGCAAATTATATTGCTATGAAGCAGGAAAAAGAGCGATTGGGCTGGATCTTAAGGCTTCCGGTGAGGAGCATGCCAGAGTCGAGATGGCAAAATATTACGGTATGTACGAAGTATATTATCCTCTCGACGAAGAACCGTTAGTGTCCGTGATCACAACCACCCGGGCAGCAGTTGAGGAAAACCTGAAAAAGACAAAATATCACAATCTTGAAGTGATAGAATGCGGGGAAGTGTACAATACAGAGAAGGTGAATGCAGCGGTAAGAACAGCAGCCGGAAAGTATTGCATCTTTCTTCCAAACATGGAAGGATGCGAAAAGGCAGACTGGCTTCGGCTTCTTGTATCGAATGCAGAAAGAAAAGAGGTTGGAATTGTTGGTCCGAAACTGTTAAGCACAAGTGAACATATTATTTCAGCCGGAATGGCACTTGGACTGCATGGAACAGCAGGCGGGCTGTTTGTTGGAAATGAGAAAGAATATGTTGGATATTTCTGCAGAGCGATTACCCAGCAGTGTGTCAGTGCAGTAGCACTCCACGGAATGCTTATCGGGACAAAGGAATTATTGGATATGGGTGAATTTAATGAAGCATTATCTGTGACACAGGCTGCGTTGGAGTGCTGTTTGAAAGTGATGAAAGAGGGAAAAACGGTTGTTTTCACTCCGTATGCCAATATTTATGTGAAAAACGACCAGTATGCGCCTGAGACAATACAGGTGGACACACCGGAATTTCAGGAAAAATATGGGGAAATGATCCGGCATGACAGATATTACAGCTGTAATTTTGATCGGAATGGGGCTGCTTTTGCACTGGCATTTGACTGATCACAATTTAGCATGAAAGGAAATCATACAGATGTATCAGCAAAAAGATAAAATTCAGAATTTAATATTACTGGCATTAGATACAATTTGCATGACAGTCAGCTACTTTTTGGCGGGATTTTTCTGGTATCAGTTGTATCGAGGGGTATCGTTCCAGCGTATGTTAGCGGAGTTATCCGGGGATGTGGAGATCATTGTTGTAGCGTATGCAATCATTGCCATATTTTTTGATTACAATGAGAAATATATGCAGCGCGGCAAGCTGGAGGAACTGAAGGCTGTTCTGAAAATGAATATTCTGATGGCGGCGATCATTTCCATGATAGAGTTTGCACGCCATGAAAATTCGCCGATGTCCCGTGGAATTTCGTTTACCACAGTAGTGATCAATGCAGTGGTCATGTATATCTGCCATCTGCTGCTGAAAAAGTATCTGTTACAGATCTACAAGAATAAATCATCGGTCAGTCAGATGCTCTTGCTCACAACGGTAGACCGGGCAGAAGACATTTTAAAATCGGTAGCAAAAGAGCGGGAATGGACGAAACGTGTAACAGGTGTGATCATTATTGATGATTATATGATCGGAAAAGAAATCTGCGGAATACCGGTAGTTGCAGGATATGATGACATGTTGGAGTATGCGAGAAAGCAGATCGTGGATGAGGTGTTCATCAGTGTTCCGTATGACACGGGAGAATCCTTATATAATGTCGTTATGGAATTTGAGAATATGGGAGCGAGAGTGCATCTTACGGTAGAAATCTTAAATCAGTTTAAAGATTTCAATGTGGCACTGGATTCTATGGGAGATATTCCGGTGATTTCTTTCTACAATAATTACTATGATTATCGGAAGCTTTTATTGAAGCGGTTGATGGATATTGTGGGAAGCCTTGTTGGAATTATATTTACGATTCTCATTGGAATTATCATTGCCCCTCCTCTTCTGATCGAATCTCCTGGTCCGCTGATCTTTAAGCAAAAGCGGGTAGGAAAAAATGGAAGATATTTTTATATGTATAAGTTCCGTTCCATGTATGTGGATGCAGAGGAGCGGAAAGCAGAACTCATGAAGCAGAATGAGATGGATGGGCTGATGTTTAAGATGGAAAATGATCCGAGAGTGACAAAAGTCGGAAAGTTTATCCGTAAGACAAGCATTGACGAGTTCCCACAGTTTTTTAATGTGTTAAAGGGCGATATGAGCCTGGTGGGAACAAGACCACCTACATTGGATGAATTTGTTCATTACAAGTCTTATCACAAGAGAAGACTGAGTGCAAAGCCTGGAATTACCGGTTTATGGCAGGTGAGTGGACGAAATGATATCGAAGATTTTGAAGATGTTGTAAAACTGGATCTGGAATATATTGATAACTGGTCTCTGGGGCTGGATGTGAAAATCCTGCTTAAGACAGTCGGTGCAGTTTTTAAACATACTGGAAAATAATATAGGAAATAACAACAGGAGAGGATAGTAAAGAATGGAAAATAAAAATTATGAGGAAGAATACAGCCTGCTGGAAATAGCAAAATACAATTTAAAACACTGGGTCATTCTTCTGATCTGCGCATTGGTTGTAGGACTTGCGGCAGGTGCTTATGGTTATAAGAATACAAAGCCGAGTGTTGTCTATTATGAAGAGCTTCAGCAGGTAAATGGTGCATTTTATATCAGCCAGTATAATGATTCCAGCATAACGGAACGCATGTATGATCTGCAGCAGATGGCGCTGAGTAACGGAGCATATGAGACATTCCTTCGTGAAACCGGACATAATATGACCTATCAGGAATATTTGAAAATGTTTGGATACAGTAATTCGGTTGTTACAAGCATATTGAATCTTTATATTCCGTATCCGGAGACCTATGGAGATGTCAAAGTCGAAACAGAAGCTGATGCAGAACAGCTGATGCAGGAGTTGTTGGACAGTCAGAAAAAGCTCTATGATGAGTATGCAGGAAAAGATGCAGTCAGTATTTTGAGTGAACCGTATGTGACATCTTATACGCAGGCATCTGCGGAGACGGCAACAACCACAAAGGATCTTGTCTCTGCGACGGTAAAAGGTGGTCTGGCAGGCATCTTTTTAGGATTGTTATTAGGGATTCTTGTTGTTTCTGTTGTTTATCTCATAGGAACTGTGGCGAAAACTGCAAAAGAGATTGAGCAGAAGTTAAAAGCACCTGTGGTAGCATTTGTGCATAAAAAAGACAGAGCAGAAGAATTTAAGAAAGCATTTTTATTCCTGGAAAAAGAAAACGCTGCACACAAAAGTATTGCATATCTTCCATATCACGCAAAAAATGCAGATGGGGCATATGATCTTGCAAAAGTTTATGCATCAATGGAGTACAACACATTATTGCTTAATCTTGCAGCAGATGCGGAAGATGCGGACGCAGGATTCAGTGAGTATCTGTATGGTAAGGCTTCTGCTGATAAGATAAAATCAGAAAAATTTGAAGACGAAGTAACCGTGATCAGCCGTAAAGTTTCTGTGGAAGAAAACAGGGAACTCATGTCTTCAAAAGTATTGAAAACATTTATCGGGGAAATGGAAGAAAAATACGACCGTGTGATCGTGAATACACCGGATCTTATGATTTCTTCCGATGCATATGGAATTATTCCGGTCTGTGATCAGATTCTTATCGGATGTAAAAGACGTGAAGTGACAGGAACGGATCTCTATGAGATTGAGAATACAATGGCAAATAGTGAAATCAAAATAGACGGAGTTATTATATATGGAAATTAGGAATCTGTTGATTCTGGTTTTGCTCATGGTAATTGTTCCACTTTTGATCGGAACAATATGGGCTGGTCTGGTACAAATTGACCATAAAATAAAATATATTGCTTTTTCATGGCTGACAGGGTTTCTCACGATGATGGCATTGACACAGATGATTGCTGTTCCAATGGTTTTAAGGAGACAACATTTTCATCCATTTCAGTGTGCCTATTCTGCAGTTCTTGTGATTGCGTGTGTGATAGCAGTAGTGGTACTCCTTTTTCGATGGAAAAGGAAGAAAACGGTGTGGGCAAAGCAGGAGAAGATGAGTTGGACAACCATCCTGTTTGTGTTGGGAGCGGTGTTTCTGATTGGAATTCAGACCTATTTTGTCAGTGCGTATCAGCATATTGATGATGATGATTCCAGATTTGTTGTGGAAGAAGTGATGGCAGTTGAGCGGAATGTCATGTATACGCTGAACCCGGTTACCGGAGCACTTTCTTTCTGGGATATGGGAGAAGTGCGCAAGGATATGGTTTCTCCGTGGACCATGTTTGTGGCGTATATCAGTAAGATCAGTGATATTCCTCCTGCAATACTCTCTCACAGATATCTTCCGGTATTTCTCATTCCGATGTGTTACATTGTCTATGCGATGATCGGTCTTTTCTTTTTTGAAAATAACAGGGAAAAAACGAGTATATTCTTAATATTCATCAGTGCACTGCAGATGTACGGATATAGTTCCACGCACACGATCTCAGCCCTTATGCTGCTTCGTATCTGGCAGGGAAAAGCGCTGGTTGCAAGTTTGTTTATACCGATGATGTTCTATCTGATATGTGAATTGCTGGAAAAGAATGAGAAGAAAATATGGTACGCAGTGACAGCGCTTACCGGTCTTGCCGGGGCACTGGCATCCGGTATTGGCATTACTGCACTTCCGGTGGTTATCGGAGTCGGAGGAATTGTGAACCTGTTCCACCGCGGAGGTGTAAAAAAGACAGTTAAAATATGGTGCACAGCGATACCGAGTGTGATATGTCTTCTGTGCTATCTGTTTTTCTGGCAATTGTTAAAAGTATATTTCTGAGGTAAAAAATGAAAGAAACCTGGTTTCATATTTTAGATGATTTTAAAGATTACATTGGAAACGGCTGGTTTGTCTGGGCGTGTTTTCTTGCAGCACTTGTCTTCTGTCTGGTTAAAGGGAATGACAGGAGAAAAAGACTGTTTACATTCAGTGCAGTTGCGATTGTGATTTTGTTTAACCCACTTGTATACAAGGTGGTGGGAGAAAAATTTATGAGCGGAGTTTACTGGAGGCTTTTCTGGGTCATTCCGACAGTTATCACACTTGGCATTACGCTGACAGATCTTGCTGCAAAAGTAAAGATGAATCTATTAAGACTGATTGCAGTAGGAGTACTTTGCATTGTGATCGCAAAAACGGGGACATTTTTCTTCAATGGAGATACGTATTGTGTGCCGGAGAATGATTATGAGATACCTCAGGTCGCAATTGATGTGTCGGACGAGATACAGAGGATTACAGAGGGAGGTTACAGTACAGTGATCGTCCCCAATGAACTGCTTTGTTATATCAGACAGTATACGGCGAATATTGCATTATGTTATGGACGCAATATCTGGGGATATATGAATAATCCGTCAGAACAGCAGATGGAATTATATAATCTGATGAATGCAGAACAAATAGATTATCAGGCTCTTCATGATGGAGCAAAAGGCTATGGATGTGATTTTATTGTGTTTAACTCAGATGTAAGACAGATTCCGGACGAGATGGAGTCCTTTGGATATACACTGAAAGGAAGCACTGGATGTTATTTGATATATAGTTTGGAGTAATGGGAAAAGAATGAATATTATCCAGAAGAAATTGATTGATATAAAACAGAATACAGAACAGTTTGAAATGATCGGAAACATCAGCTTTTGTATGTATTATGCAATTATGGTCATTATCAAAACATTCGGATATGTCAGTTATGAAACCTTTTTTAAGATTGCATTTGTTATGGCAGTGGTCTGTCTGGCAGTAAAAGTTCTTACAACAAAGTATACGATGCGGGAATTTCTGATCCTTTATCTGCTGTTGGCGGTCAGTGCGGTATGCTGGCTCCGGGTCGGAGAAAAGAATGTCTTATTTATCACCATGTCTTTATGGGGAATGAAGAATATCCGGTTTGATACATTGATGAAGTCCACTGTGTGGATCCGGATGATCGGAACACTGCTCATGATAATGCTTGCATTCTGCGGAGTGCTGGATCTTCAGGCAAATACGGCAGTTGCAACGGATTTTTCCATATATTCCGTTTATGCATTTGGATATATCAAGTCTAATGCGGCATATTACATGATTTTTGTGACCATTGCAATTGTTCTTTACATCCAGTATGAAAAGCTGAATTTCTGGTATTTTGCAGTGAGCGCAGCAGTCTGTCTGCTTGCGTTCGAGGCTACGTTCTGCCGTACAGGACTGATCGTGTTCTTTGCAATGTGGGCACTCATTATTTTGGACAAACTGAGCAAAAATAAAAAATATTATCAGTTGCTCACTATGACAACGGCTGGAGTATTTATCATCAGTTGGATCTGGATGGTGATCTATAAGATCAACAATACATTTATGTTTCGTATCAACCGTATGCTGAGCGGTCGTATCGAGATTACCAATAACTACTATAAGGCATATGGGATGACATTATTCCCGAAAACAGTCAACATTTTCTGGGACATGAATTATACGACGATCGATAATCTGTATATGTACTTATTTATCAGTTGTGGCGCATTATTTACCATTTTGTTTGTTTACTGGGCAAGCAGGAGTCAGTGGAAGATGTACAGCAATGGCTATTATCGTGAGATTATCTTTTTTACCATATTTGCAGTGTATGCCGTTTTAGAGCAGTCCCCGATGAATCCGATTTTGAATCCATTTATCTTGTTTACAGCAAATCTGGTGTACAAAAATTATACAGTGAGGGAGCGTTGAGATGGAAAAACAAAAGTTAAGAATATTGCAGGTTCACAACGCATACCAGATTCCGGGTGGCGAAGATGTGGTAGTTGCCAACGAAAAAAAACTGTTGGAAATGTATGGGAATGAAGTGATCACCTACAGCCGGAATAACACAGAGATCAATGAGATGAATCCTGTGCAGAAATTATTCATACCATTCAGTGCGGTGTATTCGTTCAAAACCTATCGGGAAGTGAAGAAAATCATTCGTCAGAACCATATTGATGTAGTCCATGTGCACAATACACTGATGATGGTAAGTCCGTCTGTTTTTTATGCCGCATTTGACTGTAAAGTGCCAGTCGTGCAGACACTGCACAATTTCAGGATGCTTTGCCCGGCGGGATCTTATTTTCGTGGGGACAGAATCTGCGAGGAATGTTCGGAAAAAGGATTGCAGTATTCTTTAAAATATGGATGTTATCGAAACAGCAAAGTCCAGACGTTTGTGAGTGCAGCGATTCTTAAGATTCACAGAATGCTTGGGACATATCGCAAAGTCAATTTTATCTGTCTGACAGAGTTTAACAAAGAAAAACTCAGCAAATTGAATAAGGGAGCAAAAAAAATAATTGATATGGATAAAGTCTATATCAAACCAAATTTTACTTTTCAGGAAACAGCACCGGAAGAACCTCATGCGGAACTTGATTACTTCCTGTTTGTGGGAAGAGTGGAGGCATTAAAGGGAATCGATGTGGTTGTCAAGGCATTTGAAAAACTGCCGGATCAGAGGCTGATCGTTGCGGGTGACGGACCGATGATGGATGAGATGAAGACTTATATCAGGGAACATCATATTCAAAATATTGAGTTTGCCGGATATCTGAATAAGACACAGGTACAGGAAAAGTACCGTGGTGCGAGAGCGGTGATCATGGCATCCCAGTGTTACGAAGCATTCGCTATGACAATTGCCGAGGCATATTCCAATGCAGTTCCCGTGATTGCAGGAAATGTCGGGAATCTCGCAAAAATGGTGGAGGATAATAAGACGGGCATCAAATTTATCTATGATTCTCCGGATGATCTTGCAGACAAAATTCGAACATATAACCAGATGGATATTGGTAAAATGAAACAGAATGCGAAGGCATTCTATGAAAAGCGTCTAAGACCGGAAGATAACTATCGGATCCTTGAGGATATATATCATAAAATTATAGGGAATAAGTAATATGAAAATACAGATAATTGCTCTGGGGATGACAGATCAGAGTCATAGAAAGTTTTACAATACACAGGATATGGGGCTTGGAAGAGCCCTGGCAGATATGGGACATTATGTGGATATGTACAGTTTTATCAAAGGTGATACGGATGAGACCGTAGAGTTTGCAGAGAATCTTCATATGCATTATCTTCACTCAAAATCATTCGGGTTTCATTCACTGCATTCCTGTGACTTTATTACACCGGATGTAGATGGTGTGATCGTTTTTTCCGATAATCAGATGAACTTTAAACAGGTCAGAAAAGTATGTCAGAAAAATCATGTGGTATGTCTTCCGTATATCGGAGCACTTGGAAGCCATAATACGAGTTCTTTGAAAAAGATGTTACTTGACATTCTGATTCCAAATATCCGTTATTACCGCAAGATGACGGTGATGGCGAAGACGCCAAATGTAAAAAAGCAGATGGAATCAGAGCAGATCAAAGATGTGATCGTAGCACCGTGTTGTCTGGATCTGGCTGCAGTTCATGAAGATTACGAAAAAGAGGATGTCGGAAAATTGCGGGAGGAGATTGGTTTTAAGGAAAATCAGAAAATGATCCTGTTTCTGGCAAGGCTGATCGATGAAAAACATCCGCTTGAGATGCTGGATATCTTTGCAGAACTAAGTAAAAAAGATGATTCGTACCGTCTGATCTCGATTGGAAAGGGAGAATTGCAGCCGGAATTTGAGAAAAAGATGGAGGATCTCGGATTGCGGGACAAAGTTTACCGTATCGAGAGTATTGAGAACAGTCAGGTCTGGAAATTCTATCGTATGTCAGATGTTATGGTAAATCTGAATCGTGTGGAAATCTTTGGAATGGCAATATTGGAGGCCATGTATTATGGATGTCCGGTAGTTGCAAGAAGAGCGCCGGGACCGGAGTACATTCTCACAAGTGGGCAGGATGGTTTTCTCTGTGATAATTCCATGCAGATATCGGAGTATGTGGAAAAACTTTGTAATACACCGGAATATAGAGAAGAAATCGTGCAAAATGCGCACCGGAGAATTATGCAGGATTTTACCTGGAAGTCTACGGCTGAGATTATGTTAAAGACGATGGAAGCCAAACAGAAAGAAAATAAATCAGAACCATGAAAGAGAGCAGTTTTTTAGAAGGAATCGAAATGAATGAGTGAAAAAATGAGTGTACTGCACATTTTGCATGAACTGCACCCGTCCGGGGCAGAGATGATGATCTACAATGCATATCCTTATTGGAAAGATGTTTGCAATTGCAGTATTATGGCAACAGGGAAGATCAAAGGACCATTTGCAGGACAATTAGAACAGGCTGGTTATGAGACTGTCTGGGTTCCGACAGAGGGAAACGGAAAAATGTCCAAAGTGAAGCATCTGATTTCTTTTTGGAAATATATGAGAAAACATTCCTATGATATTGTACATATTCACAGGGAGTCATTGGCGTTTGAATATGCACTTATTGCGAAAATAACGGGAAGCAGACACATTGTACGAACTGTGCACAGCACCTTTGCGCATACAGGAATTCAGAGAAAAATAAAGGCAGCAACGCGGTGGATCATGAGAAAACCGCTTCGGGTCAGCTTTGTGGCGATCAGTGATGGTGTGGCAGAGAATGAGAAACAGGTTTTTGGCAATGTCTGCGAAACAACGATCTATAATTGGTGTAATAACCAGAAGTTTTCCTTTCTGTCGGAGCAGGAGAAAAAGCAGATCAAACAGGAGCATCAGACAACAGACAAGCTTGTGCTTGTTACAGTCGGCAATTGTGGGCATGTCAAGAATCACGAACTGTTACTGCGGGCAATTGCACTGATGAAGGAAAAAGACAGGATCTTATACCGGCATGTGGGCTATGCAAAGGGAGAGACTGAGCGTGAAGAACAGCTGGCAGAGAAACTTGGGATGCAGGAACAGATCACCTTCGCGGGAAGTACAGATCCGATGCCGTTTTTGCAGGAAGCAGATGTATTTCTGATGACTTCCATCTATGAGGGACTCAGCATTGCAACTCTGGAGGCTATTTTTACAGGGATGAACGTTCTTTTGGCAGAAGCCCCTGGACTTACCGAGTTTCAGGGAAAAGGATTGGAAAATGTTGATTATTTTACATCTACTCCTGAAAAACTGGCGGAGAAACTGGATGCATATGTGAAAGAATATGACGAGGGAAATATCAGACCGTCCAGAGCACAAAGACTTGTTGCAGAGCAGTTATATGACTGTGAACATCAGGTGGAAAAATATGTGATGCTGTATGAAAAGAATCAGAAAAGAGGAAATTTATGAAAGTAATAGCAGAATTGACCGGAGGATTTGGTAACCAGTTATTTGCGTATGCATGTGGATATGCACTTGCAAAGAAAAAAGAGGCTGATCTGTATATCAACACCTATATGGCAGACAATGGAATGTCAAGAGAACTGGGAATTGATGAACTGACCATTGAATATGTGGAACGCATTACTTATAAATATAAAAGAGATTTTTTAAACCGTGCGGTTTTTAATAAGATCAGACGCAGAAAGGCAATCGGGGCAAAGACAAAGATTTTTAAAGAGAATGGAAACTTTGTCTATCATCCGGAAGTGTTTGAACAGAATGGGGATGTCATGTTAAGCGGTTACTGGCAGAGTGATAAGTACTTTAACGAGTATGCCGATGATCTGCGCAGATTATTCCGTCCAAAGAAACTGAGTGAGACTGCAAAAAAAAGCATAGAACTGATCCATTCTCTTGGAGAGACCGTTGCAGTGCATATCCGCCGGGGGGATTATCTGCTGGCAGATACGAACCTGCGCATGGAATACTTTGAGGATGCCATGAAGATTATGGAAGAGAAAGTCGGAAAAGTAAACTACTGCTTTTTTTCCGATGATATTGCATGGGTGAAGGAAAATTTCGGAGAGAAAGACAATTACTATTTTATCTCAGGACAGGAAGATATGTCATATATTGATGAGTTTTTCTGCATGGTAGAATGCAGACATGATATTACAGCAAACAGTTCTTTCAGCTGGTGGGCTGCATATCTGAATGCCAATCCGCAGAAAGTAGTGACTGCACCGATCGTATCTTTCTGGAGAGGCGATTTTTATCCGGAGAGCTGGATCAAGATCGAGTCAAGAATTGAGCAGGATGTAAAAAATACATCAGACAAGTCATAACAAAGAAAACTGGCAGGAAATGGGCATGGATAATAGCAGGAAAAAAGTAATCAACAATATGAGCTGGCTGCTTGGTGGAAGAATTGTGAATATGATTTTGTCTTTCTTCGTATCCCTGGCAACAGCAAGATACCTTGGACCGGATAATTTTGGCTCCATCAATTATGTGGCAGCATATGTATCTTTCTTCTCGTCCATTACATCACTAGGACTCAGCGTCATTGTGATCAAGGAAGTGTCAATGGGACAGGAAGATGACAATGAAGTCATCTGGACAGGCATCCTCATGAGATTTATCACAGCAGTGTTGTCAACGATCTCTGTGATCGCACTTGTCTCGATCACGGATGGTGATGATCCGCTGATCATACAGATTGCAGTCCTCGAATCAATTGCAATCCTGGCAAGTGCATTTGATACTTTTATGTATTGGTTTCAGGGAAAACTTCTCGGAAAATACACCAGTATTGCAGGCGTGATATCCTATCTGGGAATGTCTCTGTACCGTATCTATCTTCTTGCAAACAATGCAGATATTTTATGGTTTGCGTTTGCAACATCCGTGGATACCCTGCTGTTATCGTTTGTGCTGATGATATTTTATGTCCGGAAAAATGGTTTTCGACCGAAGGTGTCATTCAGACTTGGCAAAAAAATAATGCGGCAGTCCTATCATTATATGATATCGGGACTGATCGCAATCCTATATTCGAAGATCGATCAGATCATGTTAAAACAGATGTTAGACAATACATCTGTCGGGTTATATTCAGCAGCGCTGGCGATCGCCGGATTGTGGGGAATGATACCGTCAGCATTTATCCAGTCTGTCAGTCCGATCTTGTATAAGAATGCGGAGCAGGATAAAGGTATGTTTTACAAACGTTTAAAACAGTCCTATGCAGGAATCTGGCTCTTAAACGTTGCATGGTCTCTGGCAATCAGCATCTTTTCCTACTGGGTGATTTATTTCCTGTATGGAACGGAATATCTGGGGGCAAGAGGTGCACTGGTAATCGTTGTGTGGTATTCCGGTATTTCTTCTATCGGAAGCCTGACTCAGGTGTATCTTGCTACTGAGAATAAGAATAAATATGTCAATTATTTTGCACTGGCAGGTCTTGCAACGGATGTGATTTTAAATGCATTGCTTATCCCACATTTTGGAATCCTGGGAGCAGCGGTCGCAACACTTACAACCTACATTGTGATTCATATTGTCATGCCTCTTATGATCAGGGATACAAGAAAAGCCGGAACATTGATTTTGCAGGGAATGATGTTTCAGGGAGTGCTGGATGATGAGATGAAGCAGTTGATTCGAAAGGCTTTCCAGAAGGCAATAAGAAAAATAAAGAGAAAATAGTACGGAGGCAGTATGGCAGCAAAAACAAGAAATTCAAGCATTGAACTATTGAGGATTTTATGTATTTTTGGAATCATATTCATGCATACAATTGCATATGGCGGCAATGAACTTTCACAGACGAACCGTTATCTGCTCATATTTGCCAATTGCTTTACCAATCTGGGCGTGACGTGTTTTATGCTGATCTCTGGATATTTCGGAGTGAGATTTCAGCTGGAAAAACTGATCAGACTGGATCTCATGGTCATTTTCTATACTGTATTACATCTGATCATACGCATAGCGCTGGGTGTTTCTGTTGGAAAACTGGATCTTCTTTCAACCATTTTCCCAATATTATCCAATCAGTATTGGTATCTGACAGCATATTTTATCATTGCCATATTGTCCGGGTATCTGAATAAAGCGGCGGAACGGTTGAGTCAGGTGCAGTTGCGGAATATTTTATGGTTCTGTCTGTTTTTGTTCAGTATTGTACCAACCTTTTTGCATTTTGATATACTGGGATCAGAAGGGAAAAATGTTGTACAGATGACAGTCATCTATATGATCGGAAGATATATCCGGTTGTATGATAAACATGTGTATCGGACAGGAAGGTTATGCACGCTGTTACTGGGAAATATTTTGCTGACATTTTTACTGGAAATGGCGTTATATAGCGTGACAGGACATTATAGTTTTTTCTATCGTGACTGTTCCATCTTTACGATTGTTTCCGCAATTTTATTATTTACCGTATTTCGAAATATGTCTTTTGAAAGTTCGTTTATCAACCGGATCGCAAGCGGGGTTCTGGCGGTGTATGTCTTTTCCTTTGGTTTTCAGCGGCTTATTTATCTGGTCCTGCCACTGGAGAACTATGCATTTTCGCTGCTGTTATTTCCGCTCATCTGTGTATTTGCACCATGTGTGGTGATCGGGTGCATTGTGATCGATCTGGTGAGACAGAAAGTTTTTGGAACATTGGAAAGCAAAATTGCGAAGAAACTTGCGGATATACTTGGAAGATGGCTTGCGTCAGGCATGACATTGTTCTATAAGATAAAAGAGAGATTATTACTTTATGTGGAAAGATAGGTGACAGTATGAGTATTTATGCACTGAGCCAGCGTGCCGGAGAAACATGCGATGCGGCCGGAAAAGCAATGCAGGATGTGTTTGCAGTGCTGGCACAAAAAGGATCTAAAACAATCTGGAGCATGCCAAAGAGCTGTTCGAAATATATGAAAATATTAGATTTACCGTATCTTGCATGCTTTTTATTGTTCCGGGTGGGGAAAAAAGATTCCATATTTTTTGCGATCCCGGAAAATCATGTGAAGATCAAATTGGTCAAAGCAATCCAGAAGGTAAAAAAATATCAGATCATCTGTTTTATCAATGATCTGAATGCTTTCCGGTACGGAAATGCGGATGATCCGATTGTTCAGGAAAAAATGCGTGGTGAAGCACAGGTCATAGGAATGGCGGATGTTGTGTTAATGCCAAATACAAATACGAGAGAGCTTCTGGAGAAGAATGGTGTGACATCCAGGCTGATTCCGGTAGGCATCTGGGATTATCTCATGACGGAGCAGGAACAGAATCAGTTAAAAGCAGCACAGGAACAGAAAATGTGTTCAGTGCAGCAGGATACAGGCACGCAGCCGGCTAAAATTGCATTTGCTGGAAACCTGAATAAATCAGAGTTTTTAAAGAGTATTCCATTTTCTAAAGACATGGGATTAGAGATGCATCTCTGGGGAAAACTTGAAGATAAGAAAAAAGAGGAATTGCCGCCGGTGTGTGAATACCACGGAGTGTTGAAAGCCGCAGAGGTACCGGCGGCTGTCTGTACGATGGATTACGGACTTGTGTGGGATGGAACCGGAAAAGACGAGATAGAAGGTGGCCTTGGTGAGTACTTAAAATACAACAATTCCCACAAATGTGGTTTGTATCTTGCATCAGGAATCCCTGCAATTGTGTGGAAACGTTCCGGAATGGCTGCTTTTATAAAGGAGCATGAGTGTGGGATTGTGATAGAACGCTTAAGTGAACTCCCAGGCAAAATAAAGCAGGCGGACTATGAACAACTGAAAAAAAATGCGCTGCTGGTCTCAAATCAGCTTCAGCAGGGGCATTACTTAAAGCTGGCGTTGGAACAGGCATTAGGAGAGAAGAAATAAATGAAAAGACCGATTACGTATCTGTATTATCTTGCACAGGGAAAAAGACGTTTATATTGGCAGAATAAGATAGATGCAATTCCACTTATGGAAAAAATGCATTATAAGTTTACCGGCCGTGAGATTGAAAGCATTGAACAGGTGCAGCAGGAGATGGCGCAGGATATTTTAAGTGGAAGACCATTTATGGCAGGCAGGCTTGGAGCAGTGGAACTTGCGAATATGCGTGCCTATGAATTTGATGACAGGAGAATATTGTCAAAAGATGTAAAGCAGCTCTGTGACTGTGCTGGATTTTTCCCGAATGACATTTCACTGATGGATCAGTTTTTTCAAGAGATGATAAATGGATGTAAAAGCACGGATTATCTGGCAGCATGGTTTCAGCCTTTTGAAGATTATTATCTGAAACATTTTTTTAACAGAGAAATGCATCTGACCTATCTGCATTATATCGATCCGTTCCGCTGTCCGGAGCATCCGTGGACAGAGGCGTTGAAAGGGAAAAAGGTACTGGTGATCCATCCGCAGGCAGAGATTATCAGAAGTCAGTATGCGAGAAGCGAACAGATTTTTCCGGGAACGAATATTCTGCCGGAGTTTGAACTGATCGTACAGAAAGCCGTGCAGACTAACGCAGGGGAAGTGGATGAACGCTATGCGACCTGGTTTGAAGCATTGGAGGATATGTACCGGAAAGCGATGGCAGTGGATTTTGACCTTGCGATTTTAGGTTGTGGCGCCTATGGTTTTCCACTGGCAGCGAAAATGAAAGCAGCAGGAAAGCAGGCGGTACATCTGGGTGGTATTACACAGATTTTGTTTGGTATCCACGGGAAAAGATGGGATGAAGATAAAAACCATCAGTTCTTACAGAAATACTATTCCGATGCATGGGTAAGGCTTACGGACAAAGAGAAGCCTAAGGGAGCCAATGTGGTGGAAGACGGGTGTTACTGGTAGCGTATGGCTTCCAGAGGAAAACGGCTGGAGACAGCACGTCGATTTCAGAGGATAAGAAAGGATAGAATGATACATGAAAGAAATACAGATTGGAAACAGGACGATAACAGTGCAGCGTGAATGGATCACAGGATTCCTTGCGACCTGGATATTGGGACTGCTTGCGCATGCATACCGTTTCTTTAACTTTCTGCCGACCTGGGACAGTATGTTTAACTTCAAAGGAACCGGGGCAACCTTTTATTCGGGAAGATGTTTTTTGGGATTTTTCAGTGGATTGTCGTCGGAGTATGACATGCCATGGGTGAACGGAGCACTGTCATTATTTTATATCAGTATTGTAGTGGTATTGCTGATCGATATGTTCCAGGTAAAAAGCCGTCTGGCATGCATTCTGGTGGCGGGACTGATCGTGTCGTTTCCGACCACAACATCTACCTTTGCATACATGTTTACCGCAGATGGGTACATGGCAGCATTTCTGTTATCTGTACTTGGAGTGTATCTGACTTATAAAATAAAGCATGGTATCTGGGCAGGTATCGTGTGCATCGGTCTAAGTATGGGAACTTATCAGGCGTATATCAGTGTGACACTGGTTGTCATTATGATGATCGTGATCATGGATATGATGTTTGAAGGAAAAAGTTTTAAACAGATGTTTCTGGATGACTGGAAATATCTGATTCTGGTACTTGGCGGTGCAATTTTCTATAAAGTGGTAGATTCTATTATCAATGCCTACTATGGGATTATGCTGACCAGTTATCAGGGAATCGGAAGTATGGGTATCCTGACACTTGGGCAGTATAAACAGGCACTTCATAAGACTTTAAGCTGTCTGGCGGATCTGTGGTACTTAAAGACCGGCATTCAGGAGGCGAATCATTATGCGTATGCCAATCTGATCGTCATTTTGTTTGTGGCAGCAACAACGGTATTTCTGGTGATAAAAAACAGAGTATACAAAGATATTCCGGGCGTGATCGTGACTTTTCTTGCAGCAGGATTGCTTCCAGTCGTAGCTTTTGCAGTGAATTTTGTCTCGGCAGATGTCACCTACCATACGCTTATGGAAATGGCCGTATGTTTTGTGTATATCCTGTTATTATTGTATATAGAGCGTGGAAAATGGGAGAAAAAAGCAGGAAAGTTGTGGAAAACAGCCGGACTTCTTGCATTGGTTTATCTGGTTTATTATAATACCATTAACGCCAATCTTGCGTATAATTCCATGAATCTGAGCTATCAGAAGTCGTATGCAGTGTGCAGTAATATTTTAGACCGCATTCAGGATCTGGATGAATATCCACAGACGACCAAAGTGGCGATGATGGGAACTTATCATGCATATTCGAGTGGTGTGGAAGATCTGCATCCGGATATCATGGGTGTGAGCCAGGACATCTATTTAGAGGGTGACTATCACTATATCGCAATGTGGAATTACTGTTTTGGTCTTGGATTTGCACTTACATCAGGCGAGGAAAAAGACGCAATCCGGGCTACGGAGGAGTATCAGAATATGGCAGTCTATCCGGCAAAGGGAAGTGTGCGGGTGATCAACAACACGATTGTTGTGAAGTTTGAATAAGAGAAGGAACGATAGATGAAGAAAATAAAAGAACTGATTTTGAAATGCTGGAATAATGATGTGCTGCGTTACATTTTCTTCGGAGGATGTACCACTTTAGTGAATCTGGTATGTTATTATGTACTCAGACTTGCAACACCGATCAATATGAATGTTGCCAATACCATATCGGTTATGGCTGCAATCCTGTTTGCATATTTTGTAAATTCGAGATTCGTGTTTCACTCAGAGGCAGAGAATCTGAAACAGCGTTTTGGAGAATTTACGAAATTTGTGGGAGCCAGACTTTCCACGATGATTATAGAAGTCGGGGGAGTGTGGTTAATGGCAGAGGTCATGCATATCAATGATCTGATCGCAAAGTTTGTGATCCAGTTTATTATTCTGGTTCTCAATTATATATTCAGTAAGTTTCTGGTATTTACAAAGAAGAAAGGTACAGGTGAGAAAGCTTGAAACTGTCATTAGTTGCACCGTGTTATAACGAAGAGGGAAATGTCAGACTGTTCTGCGAGGAAGCAGGAAAAATCTTAGCAGGTTATGATTATGAGATTGTATTTATCAATGACGGCAGCAAAGATGGAACATTAAAAGTGTTGAGAGAGCTGTATGCAGAGAAGAAAGAGCAGATGACGATCATAAACTTTTCCAGAAATTTTGGAAAAGAGGCAGGATTGTATGCAGGACTTCAACACGCAAAGGGAGATTATGTCGTTATTATCGATACCGATCTTCAGCAGCCGATTGAAGTTGCCAGGGAGATGATGGATTTTCTGGAGGAACATCCGGAGTATGATGAAGTGGCGGCTTATCAGGAAGAACGCAAAGAGGGAAAAATCATGACAGCGTTCAAAAGTGCTTTTTACAGTATGATCAATAAGCTCTGCGATGTGGAACTATACAAGAATGCCAGTGACTTCCGCTGTATGAGAAGATGTGTGGTAGACGCAATCCTCCAGATGACAGAATACCATCGTTTCTCTAAGGGAATCTTTGCATGGATCGGATTTGAGACTTATTACAGACCATATGAAGTGAGAGAGCGGAATGCAGGAACCACATCCTGGTCCTTCTGGAAGCTGGTGAATTATGCACTGGAAGGTGTGATCTCATTCTCGACAAAGCCGCTTAAAATGGCAACAAAGCTTGGAATTGGAACTTCGATCCTTGCAATCATGTATATGATCGTTGTGATCATCCAGAAGCTGGCATTTGGAATTGAAATTCCCGGATATCCGACGATTATCGTGTTGATCCTTCTGATCGGCGGTATTCAATTGACGGTGCTTGGAATTATTGGAGAGTATCTTGCCAAAATGCATATTGAGGTGAAGAACCGTCCAATTTACATTGCCAAAAATGTATGGAGTTATGATGAGGAATCGGATGAATAAAAAGTATAAAGGTATCTTGTGGTGGCAGGCAGTTTTACTGCTTGCTGCTTTCTTTACTGCAATATGCAAAATTTATATTGGAATGGATCATGATGAATCTTACATTGTGGTGATGGGAATACGGCTTTTAAACGGAGACCGGATGTTTGATACAATGTGGGATCTGCATATGACTTCTGCGTGGCCGGCATGGCTTGGAACAGAACTATTTTACCGGGTGACTGGAAGTCTGGATGGACTTGTGGTCTTTTTGCGTATCTTGTCGGTGATTCTGCAATTTGCAGTGGCATATATCGTGTACCGTATTTTAAAAAAATATTTTGCACAGGAGAGTGCATTCCTTGCGGCAATTGTGACAGCGGCCTTTTTGCCGAGGGCAACCCAGAATCTGGAATATGGATTGCTGGAGATGCTCTTTGTTATTCTCACATCCGTATTGATTTATGACGTGATAAGGCAGGCGAATGACGGCGGGACTGTCAGCTGGTGGAAGATTGTTATCAGTGCGATTCTGTTTTCTGTGGCAGTTCTGGCGTATCCAACGATTATCCTTGCATTCCCGGTATATCTTGTGGCAGCTTGTCTGCTGTTGAACCGAAAAAATGCAAAGTGGCAGGTTCCGATTGTATTTGCAGGGGTTTGTGCGATTTGTGCAGGCATCTTTCTTGTATATATCCTGTCCTATCTGTCTGTCCCGGAATTACTTGCGAATATTCAGGGGATTTTGAGTGATGGAACACACGCAGAGGATGGAAGGATGTATTCCTATGGAACACAGATGTTATCGCTTGGAAAACGCAGTGTTATGTTTCTGGGAATCTGTGCTGCCGGATATCTTTGTATGAAAAAATGGTTTCCGCAGAAGGAAAATATTCTTTTTTATCTGCTTGCAGTTCCGACAGCTGTTCTGGTTGTCAGCAATGTGACAGGAATCCGTCCAAGTGGTCCGATTGGATTGCAGGTGCGCTATCTATTGGCAGCAGTCAGTGGTCTGGTCTTATACTTTGCCGGGAAGAAAAAGGATCGGGTATTATTCTGGCTTTTTATGCTTCCGGGATTTGCGGTATATCTGGGCGTGATGTTTGGATCGAATATGGGAATCGAGGAGAATGCGTCGTTTTTATATCTTGATCTGATCGCGGTTGTGCTTCTCTTTTCTGAATACATTATCGATGAAAAGAAGGATTGTTTGACAGGCATTTATCCGGATGGTGGAAAATATAATGTGAAATGGAATCAGGGATTACAGAAAATATGCATTATCACATTTGCTGCGGGAGTACTCTTCACAAGAGGTTACTTTGTCCGGATCACTGGAACCGGACCGGCAAATATTACGGAACACCGGGTACAGATGACGGATGGAGTATTGGCAGGTATTTATGTATATCCGGAAGAAGCAGAAAACTATCAGGAGAAAGAAAGAGAAATCCGCAGCTATTCGGATAGTCATGACACCATTCTTTATCTGGGAGGGGAGGCACTCTGCAATACGTTTACAGAGGGACAATTTACTTCCGCGACATGTATCAGTACTCCGGTATTTAATGAAGAGTGGGTGGCATATTATGAGAATGAGAAGCATCCACAGCCGACGGTCGTTTTCGTGGATAAGGAGAATGTAAATAATCTGGAAGATTTCCTTCAGACCACATTTGGAAGATTTCTTGTAGAAAAATACGGAATCAATCCCCAAAATGTGGTCGAGGAAGAGAAATTTTATATTGCCATAGTACCCTCTGCAAGGTCTTTGGCAACGAATGGTATAAAGTAAAATGGAACAGTGAGCAATTTCTGGTCTGAATTGTAGCCGTAATTATTCTTTGAGACCTTAATAGCAAATTCAAATTTATTATGATTTGAAAATTTTTCAAGAGAATTGAGAGTTCCTCTGCCTTTTTTTATATCAATTGGATACAGCTTATTATTGGATTCGACAATAAATTCAAGCTCACAGGATGTTCTGCCACGCCAATAGAATAAGTGATGCTCTTTGGCAACTAATTCATTGGCAACAAAGTTTTCAAAAAATATTCCGGATAAGGTATTTTCTCTTTCGTTTGATATGAAAGAGGCGGCATTTATTCCACTTTGATAGGAAAACATGCCGATGTCACCAAGAAACAGGCGGAAATTGCTTTCGTTATCCTGAATAAGAGGCATTGTAATATGTTCCCTCAGCTGGAAAGACTGGTTAACAATGTGAGCTAACGTGAGCCACTGAATAGAGGTGGCATAATCTCTTGTTCTGCTATTTTCCTCAATCAGACCCGGAGAAAAATTTTTGGATTCTTTATTCAATTCTTTATAAATATTTTGGAACAATACACGGGAACGCAGAATCGATTCCTGACTTGCCTGATATAGCTCCATATCTGCAAGATAATTATCATACAAAACTTTTAATATTTCTCTGGATTCAAGTAGATTATGGTCATCAATATAGGCTTCCACAGCTTCGGGCATACCGCCAACCAACAGATATTTATATACCTGATCTAATGCTAATTCATGAATCTGAGTATCTAATGGCTGCTTATTTTCGTAAGCAGTCTTTATTGCATTGTAGAGCATTTTATTACTGTTCATAAGAAACTCGTCGAAAGTCATGGGATAAATAGTTATCTGATTGATTTTTCCTACAGGAAAAAGAAATTTATCCGTGTTTCGAACTCCTTTTTTGTGTGTTTCTCTTTGCAATTTGATGCGAACCATAGATCCGGTTGCAATCACTGGAATTTCCCTGAAATCCTGACAAAAATACTTAAGAGAGGAAATAATGTTAGGACATTCCTGAACTTCGTCAAAAATTAGCAATGTTTTTTCGGTTATCTGAAATCCCTTTCGTAATGAAATATATTCAATGATTTTCTCTGCATTAGCTGTCTGGGAACAAAACTCGCGAATTTCATCTTCTTTTTTGCAGTCTATATAGAGATAACTGTTTTTATAGTATTCTTTGGCAAAAAGTTCCTGTATAAGATAGGTTTTTCCTACCTGTCTTGCTCCACAGACAATTAATGGTTTTTTTCTTTTGTTGTTATTCCATTCAATCAGTTTTTGCAGTGCAATTCGCTCCATAAGAAAACCTCCTGACATTTTGTAAGCATATAGTAATATAAGTTTCACATTTTTTCAAGCTGTTTTAAATATAAACTGCACATTTATGCACTTTTATAAATACATAAACTACACGTTTTTATATATTAGTAAACATACAAATTTCACATTTTACTAAGTTGATATGTAAATAATTTGCCACTTTTGACAAGTTTATATACATATAAGTTACACATTTCCCTTGCGTTATGATCTAAAAAAGCCTTGTCAGATTTTAAGACAAGGCTTCATTGTATGTTTATAAAAAATGATGTTAATGAATCTTCACCGGATCATCTGCATTAGATTCCGCTACGATATAATGGGGACGGTGTTTGGTTTCCAGATAAGTCTTGGAAAGATACTGTCCCATAATTCCCATGCAGAATAACTGAATGCCTCCGATAAAGGTAATGATGCAGACAAGGGAAGCCCAGCCGTCTACCGGATCGCCCCAGATCAGTCTCCGAACGATAACGAAGATGATGGCAATAAAAGAGACAAATGTAAGGAAAATACCTCCAAAAGACGCAATGGATAATGGTGTCTGGGAGAAATTGACAATGCCGTCAAGGGCATACTTAAACAGCTTCCAGAAACTCCACTTAGTCTCGCCAGCAACACGCTCTACATTCTCATAAGGCAGCCAATAGGTTCTGAAACCAATCCAGCCAAAAATTCCTTTCGAAAAACGGTTATATTCATTCAGTTCTATAATGGCATCTACCATATCGCGCTTCATCAGCCGGAAATCTCTGGCACCATCTACAATGTCAGCATCGGAAATTTTATTGATCAGTTTATAAAACTGTCTTGCAAAGAAAGAACGGATCGGTGGTTCTCCCTCGCGGTTGACACGTCTTGTTGCCACACTGTCGTACTCTCCGGTGGCAAGAATCTCAAGCATCTTAGGAAGCAGTGATGGTGGATCCTGCAGATCGGCATCCATCACGGCAACATAATCACCGTCAGCATTACAGAAACCGGCATACATGGCGGCTTCCTTGCCAAAATTGCGGGAGAACGAAAAATACTGTACACGCTCGTCATGAGCCGCAAGTTCTTTGAGTTTGTCTAAGGTATGGTCTTTGGAGCCATCGTTCACAAAGAGATATTCTATTTCATAATCGCTCAAAGTGGCAGAAACCTTCACCAGTTCCTCATATATGTATGGTAAAGCTTCCTCCTCATTATAGCAGGGAATAATCAACGATATCTTCATAAAATCCTCCAAATATGCGTCTGTCGTGGGAAAATCAGACATTTGCATTTATTATAGCTATGGTGTATGGAAAACACAAGAATTAGTTGCCAAATGCCTTAATTATGTATATTATAGCATATATAAACAAATAGAAAAGTAAGTTATCATGTATATTATAGCATATATAAACAAATAAGTAGCATGTATACATAAGCAGATAAGATTGGAGATTATGTGAAGAAAGTAGTTATCATCACAAATGCACCGGCACCATATAGGGTGGCTTTTTTTAAGTATATACAAAATAAGGATTCCGAGTATTCTTTCCATGTAATCTATGCGTCGGAAAACCGCCAGATTGGCAGACAGTGGGATGTGCCGGAGGAAGAACTCGGCAGTCATACATTTCTGGAGTGCAAGGTGATCACCATTCACAGAAAATATGATGATAAGCGGATTGTGCTGTCCATGGGGATTACCAAGGAATTGGAACTGCAAAAGCCGGATATTGTGATCTGCATGGAGTACAATGCAACAATTCTTCAGGCGGTACACTGGTGCAGGAGAAAGAAAGTACCCTTTCTGTCGTGGAGTGACGGAACCGCCAACTCGGAGAAGGCAATCGGAAAGCTTCAGAGAATCTTCCGAAAATACGTGATTCATCGTGCAGCAGGTTTTATCAGCAGCAGTACGGCAACAATGAAACACCAGATCAGTTTTGGCGCAATGCCGGAACTATGCCATAAAAGCCTGCTCACGGTCGATATTGACAAATATCTGATGAAGAAGGAAGAAAACAATCAGCCGGGAAAGACATTGCTCTATGTGGGAAGCCTGATCGGAAGAAAAGGTATTGATCTGCTGATTCCGGCACTGGCAGAGACCGACCGGGAGATCCATCTGGTCATTGTCGGGGAAGGATCCGAAGAGCAGGAGCTGCGCAGACAGGCAGAAGAATGCAGAATTGCAGACAGGGTGACGTGGAAAGGTTACTTAGAAGGGGAAGCATTGCGTCAATGTTACCTTGAGAGTGATGTTTTTATACTCCCAACAAGGGAAGACTGTTATGGTCTGGTGATTTTAGAGGCCATGTGTGCATCACTTCCGGTCATTGCGTCCAAATATGCAGACGGGGCATTTGATCTTATGGAAGATGGGGTGCAGGGAAGAATTGTTGACCCATATAATACCGCAGAATTAGCACAGGCTATTGAAGAGATTTTTGCTGATCCGGGGAAACTCCGCCGGATGCAGGAAGCAAGTTATATCAGGGCAAAGCAGTTTGCAATTCCTGTAGTGGCAGAGGGATTCTATGAAGCACTTGATGCCACGGACATCCCAAAATGAGTGAGAGGATGGAAGCAAAGTCCTGGCAGGACAGTTGAAAGTATCATGAGGTATAAGAACAATACAGAAAGGCACTGGGTGCATGAAGGAAGAATTAAAAAATAAATGCAAGGACCTGCTAAAGAAAGTACACTTGCAGAAAATCGGACAGGAGCAGATGGTTGCCGATCTGAACCGTGATTGTACAGCAGAACAGAAGAGGATATTGATCTGCTACCTCGACTATCTTCGAACCATCCGCGAACTGAACCGTAATTTCGGACATACAAACCGTCAGGAGATGATGCAGATCCTGAAGGTGTGCATCGAACTGAATCTGCGAATCGATGTCTGTGCATGTTATGACAGGAACGCAATAGAGGAGATCCGGGAAAATTATTATGATTATATCTTAGGATTTGGAGATACTTTCTTCTATGCGAAGGAGAAAAATCCAGATGCAGCTGCGATATTGTATACAACCGAGAATCCGTACCGCATCTCTTATGAGAGAGAGACAGAAAGACTGCGGTATTTTACAGAACGCACCGGGAGGACATTCCATCTTGAACGCACAGGTGTGTATTATAAAAAGGATGACGAGAAAAAGGCAGACCGAATCATCTGTCTTGGAGAGCCATCGTACTTTGCAGATACCGGAAAGCCGGTAGACCGTGTATGGCCGTCAGCGTTGAAGAATCCAGACTTTGCATTAGACTTTTCCAGAAAAAAGAAGACAAACTTTCTGGTTTACGGTGTAGATGGATTTATACACAAGGGAAACGATATTCTGGTGGAACTTTTTGCAAAACATCCCGAATGGAACCTGTATCTGTGTGGGGCAAGAGGAGCGGAGAAGGCGGAAGAAGCCGGATACAAGCTCACAGAGAATGTACATGTGTGTGGATTTGTCGATACCATGAGTGACCAATTTAATGCAATCGTTGAAAAATGTTACTATCTGTTATTGCCGTCCTGTTCCGAATCCCCATCGACATCTGCGCTTACCGCACTAAGACACGGAATCATTCCAATTGTCATGAAGGGGAATGGTATGGATGAACTGGGGGACTATTGCAGATATTTTGAGGATTACCATATGGAAAGTATCGAGCAGACGATAGCAGAGGCTGTGTGTGTGGATGAAGAGGTGTTGCAGCAGCAGGGCAGAGCCGCTATGGAATATGCGGATGAGCATTATACGCTGGCTGATTATACGGAGCAGATGCGTACCGTTATGAGCAGAGTAACTGCAGGCAGTTGTTAGTCGGGGCTGGACAGTTACTTTGCAGAATATAAGAAAATGATACAAATTGGAGGATGAGATGTTTAAAATAGAAAAAAGATTTTTGGAATGGGTGGAAAAGCATATTCTTTTATTCTGCGTGATAGGTGTCACGCTGATCTCGATGATAATCCGTTATTCATTCCGTGAGATCATATCAAATGATGCATACTGGTGTCTGCTTCCATGGTATGACGTGATCAAGGAGAACGGCGGAATCTATGCGTTAGGAAGCCAGGTCGGTGATTACAATATGCTGTATCAGTTTTTGATCGCAATCTTTACCTATCTTCCAATTGAGCCGCTCAGTGCTTATAAATTGCTGTCCTGTATCTTTGATTATCTGCTGGCAGCGGCAATGGGATATTTTGTTTACTTCTTCAGTGAAAAAGACAGGATTTTAAAAGGCACTATGGCGTACATGCTGGTATTGATGTCTCCAATCGTCTTTTTAAACTCGTCTTACTGGGGGCAGTGCGATGCTATTTACACATTCTTCTGTGTGGCATCTTTACTGGCATTTTGCAGGGATAAATACAAACTAACCTTTGTTTTATATGGAGTTGCATTTGCATTTAAGCTTCAGGCGGTATTTTTATTACCATTTTTCCTGTTTGCATATTTTGTGAAAAAGAAATTCAGCGTTCTGTACTTTGGAATTATCCCGGTCATGATGGTGATCTTAAGCATTCCGGGACTGATTATGGGACGGAGTGTTGCAGAAGTATTTACCATATACCTGAACCAGACCGGAAGCTACAAGTCGATCACAATGAACTATCCGACATTCTGGAATCTGCTTCAGAGTGCAAATATGGATGCATTTTATATTAATATGAAGAAACCGGCAATCGCACTTACGGTTGTGGTGATCGCATTGCTTATGGTGGCATGGATCGTGAAAAAAGTGCCAATGACAACCAGAAACATGATTTACATGGCATTTCTGCTTACTTACACCTGTGTCCTGATCTTGCCGTCCATGCATGAACGGTATGGATACCTATATGAGATTCTGGCAATTCTGGTGGCATTTTTACAGATCCGGACGCTGCCATGTCTGGTTGGAATGTATCTTGCCAGCTTTGCAATTTACGGTAAATACTTATTTATGTTTGAGATTAACCTGCCAGCACTGTCAATCGTGAACACACTGGCTTATATTGGATACATCGTGATCCTGACACGTGAAATGTTGAAAGACGGTGAGAGGGCAGAGCGCATTGAGTAGACCAGGGGAAATGACAGAAGAGAGAAAAAAGAACAGATATTTTTACATAGCGTGGATTCTTATATTCATGACTGGCGTATTACTCCGGGTACTGTATCTGACAGGATATCCGGCGGGGGTCAATGCAGACGAAGCATATGCAGGGTATGAAGCTTACGCACTGCTTAACAATGGAACAGATTCTCACGGATATTCCTATCCGGTGTACTTCATTTCCTGGGGAAACGGAATGAATGTGTTATATTCCTATTTATCGATTCCGTTTCAACTGATATTGGGAACCAATATCTTTTCCATACGTCTGCCACAGGCAGTTTTTGGATGTGTGACTCTGATCGCTTTTTACTGGCTGTTAAGAGAAATCAGAGACAGAAAGACAGCATTATTTGGAATGTTTCTGCTTGCAATCACGCCGTGGCATATCATGATGAGCCGGTGGGGGTTAGAGTCTAATCTTGTCCCGGCATTCGTTCTGTTTGGAATATGCATTCTGATCGCAGCATGGAAAGGAAAAAAGCAATCCTATATCGGGGCATTTCTGATGTTTGGACTGGTGCTCTACGCCTATGCTGTGATGTGGATCTTTGTGCCGGTATTATTGTTTCTGTGTTTTATATATGGAATTTATTACCGGAAAATAACATTGAATCCATACCTTTTTGTGGGAATTGCAATCCTTCTGGTACTTGCAGTGCCGCTTTTGCTGTTTCTGCTTGTGAATCGTGGATATCTTCCGGAACTGCAGATTGGACTGTTGTCCATTCCAAGAATGGACAGCATGAGGAGTAGCGAAATATCATTGGATCATATGGCAGGAAAACTAAAAGATTTCTTTTATCTGATCGCAAGCCAGCAGGACCGCGATATTTTTAACACAGCAAACACAGGCATTTATTATTATTCTTCCATTCCGTTTCTCATCACAGGGGTGATCGCAGCTGTGATCCGGTTCGTAAAAAACTGGAAAAACAAGATCTATCAGGCAGCAGATCTTATGCTGCTGTGGTTTGTGGCGGCATGTTCCGTGGCAAGCGTGATCAGCTATGTGAATGTCAATAAAATAAATTGTGTACATCTGGTGATCATTTATTTTATTGTGGATGGTGTCAGAATCTGGTGTGATAAAATATCAAATAAATTATTGTATCTGGTGGTTCCGGTGTACCTGGTATCTTTTGTGATCTTTGGACATTGGTACTTTGATGCGGACAAACATTACTTTTATTATGGATATGAGGATGCCATGGAATATGCAGAGAGTGTTACCGATGGGGAGATCGGAACGGTCATGCTCCGTTACCCGCTCGTGTTAGTGCATTCGAAGATGCTGCCATCGGAGTACCTGCAGAATATGGAGGATACCAAAAACTTTGGTACGGCGCAGCAGTTTGGACGATACCGGATCGAACCTACGGTAGAAGATATGAACCCTGACACTGTATACGTGGTGCCGGAGCAGTCCGCAGTGGACTATGTGAAAGAAGGATACCAGACTACTTTTGACAATGGTTATTATGTAGTGATAGAATCAATTAACAGAGACAAGAATAGAGAGGAATAGACATGCAGCCTATCTTATATATTGTGATTCCCTGTTACAACGAGGAACAGGTACTGCCGATCACATGCAGTATGTTTTTGGAAAAAATAAAAAGCCTTGTGCAAAAAGAAAAAATATCGGATGAGAGCAGAATATTATTTGTAAATGATGGAAGCAAAGATAAGACATGGGAGATCATAAAACAGCTTGCAAAAGAAGATTACCATTATAAAGGAATCAGCCAGAGCAGAAACCGCGGACACCAGAATGCAGTCCTCGCAGGACTGATGGAAGCGAAAGATGTGTGTGACATCACGATATCGATCGACTGTGATGGACAGGACGATATCAATGCCATGGACGCCATGGTAGATGCATACTTAGACGGCTGCGAGATCGTGTACGGAGTGAGAAGCAGGCGGGATACGGATACCTTCTTTAAAAGGTTTACTGCGGAAGGTTTTTATAAGGTGATGAACTGGATGGGGGCAGAGGTAGTATTCAACCATGCAGATTACCGTCTGGTATCCTCAAGAGTGCTGCAGGAATTTGCAAATTACAAAGAGGTGAATATTTTTCTTCGCGGAATGTTCCCATTGGTCGGTTTTAAGAGTACTTCTGTCTATTATGAGAGACATGAGCGTATTGCAGGAGAGAGCCATTATCCTTTAAGCAAAATGCTGGCACTGGCATTTGATGGAATCACAAGTCTCAGTGTCAAACCATTACATCTGATCACAGGATTGGGGTGCGGTATCGCAGTGCTTAGTTTTATCGGGGTGATATGGTCTGTGACCGTAGCACTGACAGGACATTCGGTAGCAGGCTGGGCGAGCATGACGAGTATCGTATGCTTTATCGGCGGTGTACAGCTGATCTGTCTTGGTGTGCTTGGGGAATATATTGGCAAGATTTATATGGAAGTAAAGCACAGACCCCGGTATATCATCAGTGAACGCACGGAAGAAAAAGAAACAAAAGAGATGGAGTAAGGAGTGTGGAATTGAAGAGATTAGAGAATGCAGAGCAGCAGCTGCAAGTGAGTATATTATTATTTTTGTTACAAATACTCTCCTTTTTTGGAGTCTCCGGTTTCTGGAGCCTGGGAAAATATCGGACATCAGATTTGTGTTTCTTTTTATTCTTTGCGTTTGGAGCTGGAATCAGTTTTTTCTTATATCAATGCAAGAGTAAGCTGGTAAAACAGTGGAGCGTGATCCATGGTCTGCTGGCACTGTTCTGGATCATTGCAATGATCTCACCGGTGACAGATCACAGTAAGAAACTGCCTATGATCGCAGGACTCATTTGTTATCTTGCAGGGGCAGTATTTAATGCAATCGGCTTAAAACGTGAGAAAGTGATGCAAAGCATCGGAAAATGGTGCAGAGAACATACAGGTTTATTTGTACTCATGGCAGTATTTGTCATTCTGTCTTTAGAAACACTGCCATCGACACCACGCGGGGACAGCAACACATATTTCCGCATGGGATTCTTATATGCGGCACCGAAGTTTGATTTTACCCTGCGGAATCTGTCCGATTTCTATCTGGCGGATCATATGGCAGTCGGGTATGCATTTCTTGGATTGTTTGGCGTGTTTTTTGATACCAGAAATGCAATCGGGCTTCACATTGTGGATATCATTCTGATCCTATTGTCCGGTGCAGCGTTTTATGAACTGCTTGGAATGTTTGTGCAGAAGGCTAAGAAAAGCATGAAAGTACTGGCAACAGCGGTATATCTGTTCCATCCATTAATTTTTGGAATGATCGCTTCGGTCAGCCTGGATAAACCGACACTGGCACTTATGGTACTCTTTACTTATCTGTATCTGAGCGACAGAAGATTGCTGGCTTCCTTTGCAGGATTTTTGTTCCTTACAACAAAAGAGCCAAATGTGGCTTTTTATGGAGCGTTTATGGCAGCAGTTTATCTTGTGAGGTTCTTTGGGCTGCATCATGCAGGATTTGTGAAGCGTTTCACTTATACATTCTGCCGGGCACAGTTTGTGATGGACATTATCCAGCCGGTCATTGCGGCGTATCTGATCCTTGCGACAGGCACCTGGGCAAGCAACAATGGCATTCAGTTTGAATATCAGGTGATCAATTCCTTTGGAATTGTGGACCGTAATACGGTAAGCAAGAATCTGCAGCTTGGAATCTTAAACTTTAACTGGCTATTGCTGGCAGGAACAGTGGTGTTCCTTATGATCGTGATTTTTCAATATGGGATCAAAAGGATTGTTACTAACAGAAAATTCTGGACGCTTGCAGTTCCGCTTGGGGCAATGCAGCTGGTATTTGTCGGTTTTCAGTATATTTATTATACGTATCCGAATGCCAGATACATTACACCGTATGAATATGTCCTGACGCTCGGACTCGGTGTACTGGTGTCAGCCTGCAATATGAAACATGCAGTGAAAATGGTCGGCATGACAGGGCTTGCACTGCTTCTGGCAGTACAGAGCGTTGTGACGATCGATCCTGTGACAATCAAGAAAATCGCCCATAAGCATGATGGATATTTCTATATCTGCTCTACCGAGGAAAATGGAAAGTTTAACTTCAATCAGACGATGGAGTATAACAGGCAGTATACGTATTGGGATGGGGTGTTGCGAAAAATCATATCAGATCTTGATACAGATCAGCATATACTGATCGGAACACCGGTGATTGAAAATACTTATTTCTTTGCACAGTTTTATCCGAACTGGAATAAACAGAAGCAGATGTTTGAGTATACTGTCATTGGTGATGATAAGTATAGTTATTATCCGGTAGAGAATAGTGTATGCCTAAACTATGGAACCATCAGCGAAATGACGTTCAACAGTCTGAAAGAACAGGCATATGATCATATATACATGATCGTTCCGAAGATGTATGTCGAGGATGCAGATGTGCAGAATACATTACAGAAGGCAGCAGGATACACGGAGAAGGAATATTCTTACCGGGGCTGGAACGTGATGGTGTATGAGGTTGAAATTGGGTAAAAAGTGGACATTTGGCTGCGAAAATGGTATAGTATAAGCTATGCATGATGGAAAAGAGTGCATATGTATAAGAGGAAAAATCTATGGACAACATAATAGCACAGGAAAAGACGGTTGAAAATCAAGATGAGCTGGAAGTGAATAATAATCAGAACGAAGGGTCAGTATATCCAATGGATGGCATTAAGGTTGACAAGGGATTCTATACTATTTTTGAGCTGAAACATCGATATGATGCAAAAGACAAAAGAATTATATTGGACAGTGACTTTCAGAGGGAATCGGTCTGGAAGTATGATCGAAAGTCAGAATTGATCGAGAGTGTTCTGATGGGGCTTCCGCTTCCAATATTTTATTTTAATCAGGATCGTTATGGAAGGCTGATCGTGGTAGACGGAAGACAGCGTCTGACGGCATTATTTGAATACATGGCAGATAAATACGCTTTGAGAAATTTGAAAATTTTACCTGAGTTTAATGATAAGAAATTCTCACAATTATTACCTCTTTATCAGACACGGATTGAAGATTATCAGATACAGGCACATGTAATTTTGCCGCCAACTCCGGATCGTATCAAATTTGATATCTTTGATCGGGTCAACCGAGGTGGAATGCAGCTGAATAAGCAGGAGATACGTAATGCCTTATATCAGGGAAATGCAACAAAACTTTTGCAAAAGATCGCATCAAGTGAAGCGTTTACGAAAGCAACAGGCGGTGCCTTTAAAAAAGAGATGAGAATGAAGGATAAGTATCTGATCACAAGGTTTTTAACGTTTACTCTTTTTTACAGTTCTAAAATAACAGACGTGAATGGAGAAATATATCAGTACAAAGGAGACATTGATGAATTTCTGGGAAGAGGAATGGATGTAATGAATGTTCTCCCGGATGAGGAACTGGAAAAGCTGAAAGCAATCACACTCAAGGCATTGAACAGTGCATATTATTATCTTGGAAAAGATGGATTCAGGCTGGTAAGAGATGGGAAACGCAGTCCGATCAATATGAATGTGTTTGAAACAATTATGTTTATGATGTTATGGATAAAAGAAAACAATCCTGAGAACAAAAACAGGGTGAAAGAAATTGTCTTAAACTTTATTAATGGATCAGAATTTAGAGAAAATATAGGAAATCATAGAGACAGTGCAGCAAAACTTCGCTGGAGACTTGACGAAGCAACTCGTATAGGGAGAATATTGGCGGATTCATGATAACAGAACTGGAAATTAAAAATTTTAAAAGCATCAAAGAACTGAATATTCAATGTGGACGGTTAAATGTCTTTGTTGGTACAAACTCGTCTGGAAAGTCTACAATACAACAGGCAATATTGTTTGTTGGGCAAAATGTGGAAGAAGCAACAGGATTAAACGGTAAATATATGAAGCTGGGAGAACTGGAAGAAGTTCGGTGTCAGTATGGAGAAATTAAAGAAATACAGGTTAAAATAACGGATGAATCTGATCATCAGGTGACGAAAATTTTGAGAAGAGATGGTGAAACCAATAAATTACGATTGACCACTACTCCAAGTAAAAAACAACCGATGCCAATACAAGTGACAGATCGTCAGTTTCAATATTTATCCTGCCATCGTATTGGACCGTCTGCTCTTTATAAAAAGAACATGACGCTTGATGAGGAACTGGGAAACGATGGAGAATTTGCAATTGCATATCTGAATCAGCATGGCAGTGATGATCTTGAACCACACCTATGCCGTGGAGATGAAGATTATACGCTTTTAGGGCAGGTAAACTGGTGGCTGAATTATATTGTCGGAGCACAAATCAGTACGGAAGAGATAACAGGAACTGATTTTGTTAAAGCAACTTATCAGATGAATCAGTTAAGGAATATCAGACCAGGAAATATCGGATCCGGTATCAGTTATCTGATCAGCATATTGATCATGTGTTTATCTTCACCAAAGTATGGAATCATGGTCATCGAGAATCCGGAGATACATCTGCATCCGGCAGCGCAATCAAAACTTTGTGAGTTCTTTTATTTTATCGCAGAAGCTGACAGACAGATATTTATGGAAACTCACAGCGATCACATATTTAACGGATTCCGGGTTGGTTTGGCGAATGAAACCATGAAAGATGATATGGTAAATATACAATTTACCTATTTGAATAATGAGCATTTGACGCAGACAGAAAAGGTTAAAATTGGTAAATACGGAAGAGTTGAGAATCAGTCAAAGGATTTGTTTGATCAGTTTGATATTGATCTGAACAAAATGCTTGGAATATAAAGGATTAATATGGAATTAATTTTAAATGATTTTTCGATTGACGGACAATTTGCAACAATTGATGAGTTTGAAACATATTTTATTCAACAGTTAAATCCGGTAATGCAGGTTATAATTGAACAAAATATACCATTTTATAAACGGATGGATACTTTTTCAAGATTGCTGACGGATAAAATATCTATTGCAAATTATATTCAGACAGCTAATAATCCGGTCTCAACTATGATTAAAAAGAATTTGATCAATACCACTTACAGTGAGCCGTACTGGGATGAAAAGGAACAAATGAGGTCTGATGACAAGGCAGATTATGAATATCCGGGAGAATATGAAGAACCTAATTGCTTTACAGAGGTGATAGAGAGAAACGAATCCCTTGTCTCTTTCCCGAGTGATAAATTTAGAAAAAAAGAAATCCACTGTAAGCGCAATGGAGAGGAACGGAATGTTGCTAATATTTGCAATGTAATAGATTTATATGATTTCTACTTGAAAGATGATAAAACGAATATAAGATATGTGTTTGAACATTATCCGTTTGAAAAAGGTGTAAAGTTTGCCTGCATAAATGGAACATGTTATACAGAAGATGCATTATGTTCTCAAGAAATACTTATGGAGGACGTTATAAAAATATTTAATAACATACCAATGTTAATCAGGGATAAAGCATCTGGAAGCAAAACACATTGGTGGGATACGATAGAAAGTGGTATCTTTGAATACAGAGTGAGCATTAGCAGCAATCGTGAATTTCGAATTTTATTTCTGTGGGAAGAAGAAATAGTGTTTATGAATGGCTTTATCAAGAAAAGCGTGAAAACACCGGAAAGTGAAAAGAAAAAGGCACGAATGATTAAGAAAAACATAGATGAGGTGTTATGAGTTCAATGATTGTGATATGTTGAAATGTTTGAATCAGAAACATTTCAACATATGTTTTTAATAATGATAAAGTGAATTATCTTTTTTTAATATAAAGATTCGGAAATGTAAAAAATAAAGAGTATTTTGATTCATAAACAGTGTTGTTTGAAAGAGAATTAGCTATAGTGGTTACATACGCTGGAGAAGGGTGGATGCCAAGTCAACAGTAAAGTAATGAAAACATATCAATAAGACCATAACTCTATTGATAATATATTTTTTGAGGAGAACAGATGATGAAACCCAAAATGCAAGACAATGAGAAAAAATATAAATTTGATGATATAAAACATTTAATTCGCCAAATAGAAGGATTGATTGAAACAGTTTTACTTTCGATTGTATATTATTATTCGTGGGAATATTGGTATCGAAATACAAGCATAGCACCCTATTACGGAAACGGAAAATTTGTTTTATTAGGGATATATGCTTTATTGATAGCTGTTATTTTTTATTTATGTGACAGCTTTAAGTATGGACATTTAAAAGCTGGTGATGTGGTAGTTTCTCAATGGATAGCAATGTTTATTGTTAACTTTATTACATATATGCAGTTATGTCTGCTAGCAAATCAATTATTAAACCCACTGGGAATGTTTACACTAATGGGGGCAGATGTTTTATTGTGCTTGATATGTACTTACATTTACACTGCGATATACCATAGTAATTATGTGCCGCGTAATATGATTATGATATATGGAAACGATAATGCGATATATCTGAAATTAAAAATGGAAAGCAGAAAAGATAAGTATCATGTTACAGCTTTAGTTAATATAGATAAAGGAATCGATTATATAAAAAAAGAAATTGTAAATTATGATGCAGTTGTTATAAATGATGTACCTGCGCAGATTCGTAATGACATTATGAAGTATTGTTATGAAAATGAAATTCGTACATATATAGTTCCAAAAACATCAGATATTATTATTCGTGGGGCAGATAATCTGACTCTGTTTGATACACCACTGGTTTTGGTTAAGGGTAATGGACTAACATTTGGTCAGCGTTTTTTTAAAAGATTATCTGATATCTTCTTATGCGTATTGGCGATGATCCCATGCGCACCAATTATGATTTTGGTGGCCATAGCTATTAAGGTAGAAGATGGAGGACCTATTTTTTATAAACAGAAGCGTCTTACCGTTGGAAAAAGAGAATTTGATATATTGAAATTTAGGTCAATGGTAGTGGATGCAGAAAAAGGTGGATACCAGTTGTCGATGAGAGCAAATGAAAAAGATCCTCGCATTACAAAAGTAGGACGCTTTATACGAGCATGTAGAATTGATGAATTGCCTCAGATTTTGAATATTTTGAAAGGTGATATGAGCATAGTTGGACCTCGTCCAGAGAGAATTGAAAATGCAAATGAGTATAGCAAAGACATTCCGGAATTTATGTATAGAACTAAAGTGAAAGGTGGATTGACTGGATATGCCCAGATATATGGAAAATATAATACATCAGCATATGATAAACTGAGACTTGATATGATCTATATAGAGAACTATTCTATTTTCTTAGATATTAAATTAATTTTTATGACACTACAGATTTTGATTAAACCAGAAAGTACTGAGGGATTTGATAAAGCGGAAGAACTTGAGAAAAGAAAAGAACAATTGCTTTCAGAAGAGAAGAAAGTAGAAATTTATAGAGGAAAATATGACAAATGAAAAAAAAGCGAGACATATTCTTGTAATAAGTCAATATTTTTACCCAGAACAATTTCGTATTAATGATATGTGCTGTGAATGGGTAAAACGTGGATACAAAGTAACTGTTTTGACAGGAATACCGAATTATCCGCAAGGAAAATTTTATAAAGGATATGGATTGAGAAAAAAAAGAAAAGAAATATGGAACGGAATAGACATCATTAGAATTCCATTGATTCCAAGAGGAACAAATGTAGTTGGTCTTGTTTTAAATTATTTCTCATTTCCTATTTCTGGATGGGTTTGGAAAACAGCGACAAAAATAAAGGCTGATTATGTATTTATGTTTGAAACATCGCCTATGATGCAATGTAAGATAGGCGTATGGTATGCTAAAAAATTTAATGTGCCATTATATTTATATGTTCAGGATTTGTGGCCTGAAAATGTAGAAATTATTACTGGTATCCATAATGATATTATTATAAAGCCCATACAGCGTATGGTTGATAAAATATATAAAGCATGTACAGACATTTTTGTCACATCTCCAAGCTTTAAAAAGGCGGTTTGCAAACGGGGAATATGTGAAAAAAAAGTACATTATTGGCCGCAATATGCGGAAGAATTTTATCAGGTACATAAAGAAGAGAGTATTGATGAGATTCCTAACAATAATAAATTTAAAATAATATTTACTGGAAATATAGGATTTGCTCAAGGACTTGACATTCTGCCTAGAACAGCTAGAATTTTAAAAAATAATCATGTAGAGAATGTACAGTTTGTAATTGTTGGAGATGGACGTTATGCGGAACAATTAAGAAGAGAGATAGAAGATGTGAAAGAATATTTTATAATGGTTCCGAGACAGCCGGCAGATAAAATCCCTAAGTTTTTGGCGGCATGCGATATTGCATTTTTGTCTTTTCAAAATATGGAATTATGGAAAATGACAATACCTGCTAAGTTACAAAGCTACATGGCTTGTGGAATGCCTATTTTGGCATCAGCTGAAGGAGAAACACAACGGGTAATAGATGAAGCCAAATGTGGATTTTGTGTGCCATTGGGGGACGCAGAAGAATTGAGTCAGACAATTATGAAAATATTAAAATTAGATTTAACGGAAATGAGAAAAAACAGCAAGAAGTATTTTGAAAATCATTTTAATAAAAAAATGCTTATGGATGAAATGGATAAATATTTTAGAATAAAGAACGTAGGGGTATAGTGTGGTTAAAAAGGGAATGGGAAAAATATGAAATTAGAAAATTTACGAATAGGATTAGTTGTACCAGTTCCACCGCCATATGGAGGAATTGCCAATTGGTCTGAAAATTTAATAGCAAGTTTGAAAAAGAGAAATATTAAATATTTTATTGTTAATACAGCGCCAAAGAAAAGAACCACTGAAGGAAGAACATTATTTGACAGAGTTGTTAGAAGTGGTATTGCAATGTTTAACGAAAAAAAGGAATTGCGTGATCTTATTTTAAAAAAGAAAATAAACGTAATTCATATGACAACAAGTGGAGAATTAGCTATTATTAGAGATATATTTTTAATGAGATGCGCAAGAAAATACAGTATACCGGTAATATATCATGTACATTATGGTAAGGTGCCAGAGATTATTGTTCAAAATGGAGTTCAATGCATATTGTTAAAGTTAGCTTTGAAACTAGCAAATACTGTGATAGCTATTGATATGAAAACATACTCTGCAATACAAGAGTTTGATGATAGGATAAATATTGAATATGTACCTAACTCTATAAATCCAAATGAAATGCCAATGTATAATGAAAATCCTGCCAAAGAAGTAACATTTTTAGGTTGGTGTATAAAAACTAAGGGAATAGAAGAATTAATACTAGCATGGGACTCATTAGAACAGGATGCAAACTGGAAATTAAATCTTGTTGGACCATATAACAAAGAATACATAAATGATATTCTTGCTAAAACAAGAAAAAAGAATATATTTGTTGTAGGCGAATTGGAACATAAAGAAGCAATGGAATTATTAAATAATGCTGCAATTTTTGTATTACCAAGTTATACGGAGGGATTTCCAATGTCAATTCTTGAGGCCATGATATTAGGTAAAGCTATAGTTGCAACTGATGTAGGCGCAGTAAAAGAAATGTTAGATGATGAATGTGGTGCAGTGATACAAAAGAAAAATATCGAGCAATTGGCTTCTGCATTAAATGAATATATGATCAATGAAAGATTGAGAAAAGAAATTGGAACAAGAGCTAGAAAAAGAGTATTAGATAAATATACAGAAAATGTAGTGTTTGAACAATATTTGAAATGTTGGATGAAATAAGATTATGAAGAGGAGAAAGTAAATGGAAGATTATTGTGTGATGATGTTGACTTGTGATAAATATTCAGATATATGGCCAGCATATTTTGGACAAATTCATAAATATTGGAATGATTATAATGGATCTATCTTTGTAAACACAGAAAAAAAACGTGATATAGGAATTGAGTGTTCGAATAAAATTATCTTTTCGAAAGAGTTATATGAATGGAATACGCCTTGGGCATATAGATTATATCGTTGCTTGGAACAGATTGAAGAAGAATATGTCATTTTGTTATTGGATGATTTTATATTAACAGATTATGTAGATGTAGCAGAAATTAATAGATGTATAAGCTACATGAAAGCTGACAAAAATATAGCTTGCTTTAATTACTTACCTACACCTGGGAAAAAAATTGCACAGGAATATAGTAGATATGAATTGACAGATAGAAAAATGCCGTTTCGTATAAATCTTCAAGCTGCATTGTGGAGAAAAGATTTTTTAATGAAGTTTATCAGAAAACATGAAAATCCATGGCAATTTGAGTATTGGGGAAGCATCAGGGCAAGAAGATATAAAGAAAAGATATATCATTTAAACAAAGATGCAAAGAAAGTGTTTGTATATCCAGATGGAGGAGTTATTGCAGATGAGAGATGGTTTGGTGAAGTGGCAATTGATACGTTGAAAAAAGAGGGATATAATTTGGATTTTCAAAAACGTGAAATATATCATAAAGGGGAACCAAGAAAAACAGAAATTGTCCATAGGAATTTTTTCCAAAAATGTTGGCAAGTTTTTCAGTCACTAATTTAAAAAGGAGACGAAGAAAGGTGTGAAATTATGAAATTAACAGTATTTACACCCACATATAACCGAGGAGAACTTTTGGAGCGATTATATCAGAGTTTGTGTGTGCAGGATTGTGCAGATTTTTGTTGGCTAATAGTTGATGATGGATCAGAGGATCAGACTGAGAAAATAGTTAAAAATTATATTGAAGAAGAGAAAATTAAAATTCTATATTATAAACAACAGAATAGTGGAAAACATGTGGCTCATAATTTGGGAGTGGAGTTATGTACTACAGAACTATTCTTTTGTGTTGATTCGGATGATTATTTAACTCAAAATGCTATAAATGATATTTTGGAATTTTGGAATAAAATTACAGAAAAAGAAAAGGAAAAATTGAGTGGTATAGTTGCATATCGAGGAACGAAAAAAGGAGAAATTATAGGTACAGATTTTCCAGAAAATATAAAAAAAAGTCCATTGAGTAAATTATATAAACTTGGGAAAAAAGGAGATACAGCTTTGATTTTTCGGACAGAGATATTAAAAAAATATCCTTTCCCGGTTTTTGATGGGGAAAAATTTTTGAGAGAAAATTTGGTATATGATCAGATAGATGAAGAATATTCATTGTTGGTATTAAGAAAAATAATATATGTTGGCGAATACTTTGATGATGGATTGTCAAAAAATGCAACATTTCTTGAAATGAAAAGTCCTAAAGGCGCAGCATTATATAGATATAATGAATATCTTAAAAATAAAAAAAATAGATATGGAATAAGGCAATTGGCAGGATATATTTTCTTTTCGATTAAAGGCGGAAATTTCAAAAATGTTTGGAAGCAAATAGGGATAGTAAAATGTATTTTATTATTGCCGTTGGTTTTTGTAGGTGCCCTTAGGTATAAAATTATTTTAAAGGAGTAGGGTTTTACATAATATGGGTGAGTGGAAGTGGACTACTTATATTTTTTTCGTGACAGTATCGTTTGTGTCGGTTATTTTAGTAAGAAATGCAGAAAAATTTGCTTATATAAATAAAGCAGATGGAACAAAGAAATATAAAAAAATGGGAAAGATATATTTGGCTTTTACTTATTTATTGTTAATCTTTTTTTGTGTTATTCGAAATATTGAGATGTATCCACCGTATATAGATGGTGCAGATATACAAACAATAGATATGAAAGCATATATTTATTTTTTCCAAAATGGATTAACGGCAGGATGGGATTGGAAAAAAATACTGACTTTTAATCAGTGGGAACCTTTGTTTTACTCTTTAAATTTATTAATTCGTGCATTTACTTCAAATTATCGAATTTATTGGTTCATATTATATAGTTTCTATATCATTTGTGTTCTTTTTTTTATAACGCATACGTTTAATTATAAAATGGAATATGTGGTTATTCCTTATTTTATAGTTGGTTTGTTATATGGTATGTGTGCATTAAGGAGTTGCATGGCAAATGCAATATGTCTGTTGGCTTTTTATTGCTTGCAAAAAAAGAAAAATATAAAATTTATTTTTTTTGTACTTGTCGCAACCTTATTTCATTATACTGCAATTTTGGTACTACCATTAGTTGTAGTTGTATCTATTGGAAACAATTTAAGATATCTTGAAAGGGAAAAATGTACATGTTTATTGATTATAGGGATAGTATGTATAGTAATTATGATTCCAATAGGCAGATATATAATTTCTCTGACTAAGTATAGTGTATATCTGGGAAATCGAATGACATTAATGGGACAGGCACCTCTTGTTTGCTGCACTTTAGCAAGTTTAATTTTTTTCAATGATATAAAAAGAAAGTATAAGCGGTTGAGGATTTATGTTTATATGGTATTTTACAATTTCTTATTGATGCCGTTTATTGTGGAATTTGATATTAGTCGAATTAGTGATTTTTTTCTTTTTCCACGTTTACTTGTTTGGACGATGGTGGTTGGCTGTATAAGAGAGAGGTGTACAGATGATAATGGAAAAAGGATAGTTAGCATGGGCGCATTTATTATCATGATGATATGGATGCTAAAGATAATGTATGATATGAAAGCATATGGTATTATGCCATATTTATGCAGTTGGATATAGTTATATAAGAGAGGTTTTCAAGTGAAGAAAATAAAAGTATTGCAGATTATACCAAGCTTTGGAGTGGGAGGAGCAGAAAAGGTTGTTTTAAATTATTTGAAATACAATTGTAGTGAAACAATGCATATAAAAGCAGTATCACTTTATCCAAAGCAAAACACAATTTATGATACAGAAATAGAAAATAATAATTATGATGTTGTTTATCTACATAAGTCAAGGGGACTGGATTTTAATGTTGTACATGAATTGAAAAAACTAATTGAAGAGTATAATCCAGATGTGATTCATACGCATTTATATACTTTAAAATACTTGGCATTAACCGGAAAAATAAAAAATAGAACAATATTTCATACGATACATAGTAGACCAGATAAGGATGCAGGAAGAATAGATGTTTTAGTTAACAAATATTTTTTTAAAAAAGGATTAGTTACGCCAATTGCGTTACAAAATCGTTTGGCGGTAGACGTTAATCAATATTACGACATAAATAATACTAAAGTTATTAGAAACGGCATATCAATTAAAGATTATACAAAAAAAAATGCTAGTTTGGCGAAAAAACTTGGATTATCACAAAACGATTTTGTAATAGGACATATAGGACGTTTTTCTGCTGAAAAAAATCATGAGTTTATTCTGAATGTATTTCAACAATTATTGTATATAAAGGAAAATGCAGTTCTTCTTTTGATTGGAACTGGAAGTGATGAAGAAAAAATTAAAGAATTGGGAATTAAATTAAAAATTTCAAATAAAATTAAATTTTTGGGGAGTCGAGTAGATATACCAGAGTTGTTAAATATTATGGATGTATTTTTCTTTCCATCATTATATGAAGGATTAGGCATTGTATTGGTGGAGGCACAAGCTGCAGGAGTTCCATGCTTAGTATCGACAGCGGTTCCAGATGAGGTTCTTCTAACACAGAAGATAGAAAAAATAGATTTACACACTCCAACAGAAATGTGGATTGATAAGTTGGTACATCCAGAAAAAATATATAACGAAAAAATATATGAGGAATTAACGAAATATGATATATCTGAGACTCTTTTAGAATTAGAAAAATTGTATAGGGAAAAAAGTAATTATGAATGAAAAGGTAAGTATAAAAAAAAATTACATATATAATGTTGCCTATCAAGTACTAAATTTATTAGCACCGCTCGTTACAACCCCATATATTTCAAGAGTATTAGGGGTGGAAGGCGTAGGTGAATATAGTTACACAAGTTCTGTTGTGACATATTTCATCACATTAGCGATTTTAGGAAGTACACCTTACGCACAACGAGAAGTATCATATTTAAGGGAAGATAAGGAAAAATACAGCATATTATTTTGGGAAATTGTAGTTTTTAGAGGAATTACTGTATTAATTAGTTGTTTGCTATTTAGTATTGTTATCATTTTGTCAGAGCCCGAAATTCGTATTATATATATGATTCAAGGATTGAATATTGTTGCTGTAGCATTTGACATTTCGTGGTTTTTTCAAGGATTAGAAGAATTTAAGAAAATTGTTATTCGAAATGTATTTATAAAAATTTTGAATATTTTATTGATTTTTATTTTGGTAAAACAAGAAACAGATATATGGAAATATGTTCTGATTATAGCAGGGTTGACAGTTGTTGGAAATATAGTTATATGGGGAGGCATAAAAAGATATATAAATAAAGTATCTATAAAAAGTATAAATATTAAGCAACATTTAATAGGAATTTTGCAATTGTTTTTACCAACAATAGCAGTATCAATATATAGAGCGTTAGATAAGACGATGATTGGTTTAGTGACAACGACGACGACAGAAAATGGATATTATGAGCAGGCAGACAAAATAATTCAAATGTGTATAGTAGTTACCACGTCTTTGAGTACTGTTATGGCACCCAGAATAGCTTTGACTTTATCAAAGAAAGATAATGCAATGCTAAAAAAATATATGTATAAAACATTTGATTTTTTGCTTTTAATATCTTTACCGATGGCTATGGGGATAATTGTAGTCTCAGACATGATAGTACCTTGGTTTTTTGGATCAGGCTATGAAAAAGTTGGATTGATTATTAAAATTTTTAGTCCATTAATGGTTGTTGTTACTTTTAGTAATGCAATCGGAATGCAATATCTGATTCAAGCACGGAAACAGAAAATTTATACAATTAGTATTTGTACAGGAGCAATTGTAAATTTCATAATTAATTTAGTGTTGATTCCACGATTATATTCAATTGGAGCTGCAGTGGCATCTGTAGTTGCAGAAAGTGCAATCCTTATTGTGCAAATGTGGTATGTATGTAATAAGAAACAAATTTTGGATATTAAGGGAATATTCAGCAAGTTTCCTATATATATGGGAATGAGTACTGTGATGTTTGTAATTTTAATGATAATAAAAAGATTTATGGCACCAAACTTTGTAAGTTCTTTTTGTATTGTTATTATTGGAATTAGTATATATACATATGGATTATGGATAGTGAAAGATGAGTGGATTTTAAAAATTGTTATAATGTTAAGTCAAAAAATTAAAAAATAGGGATAAAGAAATGAAACAATTATTAAAAAATATTTTGCCAGAAAAGTTAAAACAAAAAATAGTTATTATTTTAGAAAAGATTTATAAATTGAATGAAAAAAAAATATTTGGCAATGTGGGAGGAAAATACTCTTATGCTGTTAATAAGGAAAATATAAGGCATGATACGGTAATTGGAAGTTTTTGTTCTATATCAAGCAATGTGTATATTGCACCAGGAAACCATCCGATAACATGGTTGACATCAAGTCCAGCACCTTATAATCCAGTGATAGCTAGTTTGTATAAGGAGAGATTAGGAAAAGAAATAAATCAATATAATGCCAAAAGAAAATGCGTAATTGGTAATGATGTTTGGATAGGAGTAAATGCAATTATTTTGCAGGGGATTACAATAGGGGATGGTGCTATTGTTGGGTCGAATGCTGTTGTGACACATGATGTACCGCCATATGCGATTGTTGCAGGAGTACCAGCAAAAATAATCCGATATCGATTTGATGAAGAAATGATAAAAGATTTATTGCAGATAAAATGGTGGAACAAGCCATATTCTTTATTAAAGCAAATGTCTTTTAATAATCCAAAGGAAGATATTGAATTTTTGAAAAACTATGAGGAAAAAGTAAATAATGATTTGAAAATATGCTTCATTGTGACATCGGTTGTGTATCCAAGCAAAAATGAATTGAATTATTCGAAAATTCGATCTGGATTTACAATTGAAGAGAGATTGGAACAGACAAAACAAACGGTGCGTTCAATTAGAAAAAAATGCCCGAATGCAAAGATTGTATTAGTGGATGGAGGAGAAAAAAATCCAGAATTGGATACAATAGTAGATCAATTTATATATATAGGAGATAACGCCAGTGTAAGAAAAGCAGTTTCTTCGAAGTACAAAGGATTAGGGGAAGCACAAATACTGTTAGAAGTAATACACAGATTAGAAAAATCCGATTACTATTTTAAAGTGAGTGGAAGATATTATTTAAATGATAATTTTGATCTTACAAATTTTGATTTTGATGCATACAATTTTAGAAATTATTCTAAAAGAAAAATAGCAATGGAAGAAAATAAATATGTGAATGGTTCTCATTCAACGAGATTATATGGAATACCAGGAAATTGTTTATTTCATTTTGAAAGGGGATTACAAAAATCTTTGAGTCAATTGAAATTGGGGAAGGGGATAGAGTATGCTTTGCCAAGGTATTTAAGAGATGAAAAATTTAATTATGTAGATCAGCTAGGTATTTCGGGGTATTGTGGGGTTGATAAAGTATATATAGAGGAGTAAAGAAGTGGAGAAAGACATAGCAAAGATTTGGGGATTATTGATTATATGTTTGAGTATGGTTTTATTATATTTCTCAGAGTTTAAACATGCATATTTTATAGTTGGAATATTGATTTTTAATTATATAGTATTATCCGTATTGAAAAAAAAAGAGATTAAAAAAAAGATTTTATTTGTTACAAATTTATTTGTAATTATTATGAATATTTGTTTTTTTTGCTTTGAGATGATTCCATATTATCAATTGACTGGTGAAACAGGAAAATTAATGGCAACACAAAGTAATTATTATAATCCATTAAATGGATATTATTTAAGCGATAATATTTTCTACACGTTGGTAAAAAATAGAAACGTAATTATTTCACAGAATGGAAAATGGTGTGAAAAATATTTTCAAGCACTTGCAAAAAAAGTTACGATAAATGAACAAATTAAAGGATACGAAAACTTTTCCGAACAGAACAAAGAGACACAGTTTATAAATGTTGGCGGAATGACACTTGTTTGTAATAGTAATTTGTTTGATGAAATGACACTTGAAATTTTAAAGGAGAAGAGTGATTTACAAAATTATGAATACTATCCACAGGTATATGTGAACACAGAAAGAATGGATTCAGGAGATATTTTAGTTATGACAGATTCTAATTACAATATATATATTATTTCATATGAGGTTTATTTGAATGAAAAGTAAAAAGAGACAGGTATGCACGGCATTATTATTTATGTTTTTTATGATTTGTCTATTAATCATAACAAGTATTATAGAAGCAAAAATCAGTAGTGAAAATTTAGTGCTTTCGTTGGTTTTTGAACGCACAAAAAGCTATAAAATAAAACAAGTATTAACGATTTTAATTGCTTATTTGTATGGCAAGCTGTTTTTAATATGCACACAAAAATCAGTCGAACAAAAGTTGCAGAATTTATTAGCGTTTCCTATTGCAATATGTATATGGTGTATTACGAGTTATGTGGTACTACTTTTGGATATTCCATATAATGCATATGTAATGTGTTTTATACTACTATGTTTACTGGTAGTATTATTAATTAAATGTAGAAATAAAATTCAGGGTGATTTGGTTAGAAATATAATTGTTTCGTGTATATATGTTGTTGGTTTTGCATGCTTGGCAACATCAGGATTGTTGTATATTCAGTTAACGGAAGATAGCTATTATTTTATCAGCCAGTATGCAGAAATAATTACTAATATGCAGAGTTTAAATCCAGATTATTGCTCAATGTTGATGTCGTGGACTGGTATTTCTCCGGCATTAATTAATTCACTGCCAATTATGATGGGATTTGAAACAATGTATGGAATACATCATATTATAATGTTGTCTTTTGTAGGGATATTTGGTTATTCAGTTTATGAGCTGGGTATAACATATTTAGATCAGAAAAAAGCTAAGTTTGTAGCAATAATAGTATCTATATTGTTAGTGATAACGCCGGCAGTTGGAATAACGATGGGACTTGAATTGTCAAGCAGTTATTTTGTGGTATATATTTTCTTGTTTGTCTTTTTGTCTGAAAAAATACAATATGTAGAGAATAAGATTGATTATGAGATAGTGATTATATTGATAGAGATAATGCTCGTTTTAACTAGACAGGAAGCTAGTGTTGTATTATGCTTTTTTATTGTTGGGATCAGCGTATTAAAATATGAAAATAAGGAATTGGTTAATATTTTTGTATTACCATGCATTCTTACACAAATTTCATATTTAGTAAAAATGGTTTTGGTACTTAACGTAGGAAGGGATAATGGTATTTTGCTTAATACAAAGAGTATGGCAATGATAATGGGGGTTAATATTTTAACGTTTTTATATGTTTTATTAGTGCGTAATCGAATACTTTTTTTTGTTCAGAAACATTTACATGCCGTTTTGATTTATGCGATGGGTATAGTGCAAGTGGGACTATTTATTATGGAGCCTGAAAAAATAAAAACAAATTTATTATCAGAATTAAGCAATTCAGTAAATTCAGAGTGGGGATTGTCTTTTTGGATGATTTTGTTTTTAGTAATGTATAGTATTTTTTTGGACGGAAAATTTAGCTATTTAGAAACATTATGGATAGGATATCTGATGTATTATTTTATAATATGTGCAGGTAGAAAATATGATCTAAGAGTTGGAATTACAGATTCATATGCGCGGATGATGGTTTGCATTATTCCAATAGCATATTATGCATTTATGAAAAAAATATTTAGTTATCGATTTGAAAATTATGATAGAACATTAAAAAATTAAGCTCGGTTGAAAGAAAAGAATAAAGAGGTATTTTTTTGCATTAATAGTTGAACAAGTATACAAAACTTTAGATATTGGTATGTGAAACCAATTATCTTGGAGAAAATTACTATATCTGATAATATAATAAAAGTTATGCTATAGAAGTAAAAAATATGTTTACGGCAGAAAAATTAGAGAGGGACATGATTATGGGAAAACAAAATGAATTATCAGAAAACTTGAATAATTGGGATTATATTAGCAGGTATTCATTATGGATGTATCATACATATGAGAAATATGTTGGAAAGAAGGTTCTTGATGTTGGTGCTGGAATGGGAAGAATGGTTGCTTTTTATATAGATAAATGTGAAGAAGTAGTAGCAACTGATATATTTCAGAGCCAAGTGGACTATATGAACGAACGATTTAAGGGTTATTCTAATTTTTCAGCTATTGTGTGTGATATCATGAAAGATAATATGGGGCAATATAAAGAAAAATTTGATACTATAATATGTATTAATGTGTTAGAACATTTAGAAGATGATTTGCTGGCAGTGCAGAAAATGAAGGAAATGTTGATGGATAGAGGAAAAATAATTCTTTTTGTACCAGCATTACAAAAATTATATTGTCAGATGGATAGTAACGTAAACCATTACAGAAGATATGATAAGGGAGAACTAAAAAAAATTGCTGATGAATGTGATTTGACCGTGGAATATAATAAATATTTTAATGCGTTAGGAATTATTCCTTATTATATAAGAGGAAAAAAGAAATTTAAAAGTGGAGAAAGTTTTAGTACCTCATTAAATGAAAACAATTCTAAAATATATAACCTAGCATCTAAAATTTTAGAACCCATTGAAAGGAAGATATCAATACCATTTGGTTTATCAGAAATAATTGTACTAGAGAAGAAAGGGATTTACGAATGAAATTGATAATACAAATTCCATGTTATAATGAAGCAGAGACATTAAAAATTGCATTAGATGCATTACCTAGAAAAATTGAGGGAATTGATAAAATAGAATACCTTATAATAAATGATGGAAGTAAAGATAATACTGTCCAAGTAGCTCGGGAGTGGGGAATTAACTATGTAGTTAATTTTAAACAAAACAAAGGATTGGCAAAAGGATGGTTAGCGGGGATTGATGCATGTCTGAAGAATGGTGCAGATATCATTGTAAATACAGATGCTGACAACCAGTATTGTGCAGATGATATTGTAAAATTAGTTAAACCTATTCTTGAAGGAAAATACGATATTGTGGTAGGTGAACGTCCTATTGATGATACAGAACACTTTTCTTTTTTAAAGAAAAAGTTACAGCATTTGGGCTCATATGTTGTCAGACAAGCATCACATACAGATATACCGGATGCTCCCAGCGGTTTTAGAGCATATTCAAGAGATGCAGCTATGCAATTAAATGTGATTAATGAATATACATATACGTTGGAGACGATAATTCAGGCAGGTAGAGAAAAAATTGCAATGACTTCGGTTCCAATTCATACAAATGCGGAATTACGTGAATCAAGATTGTTTCATAGTATGTTTGGATATGTAAAAAAATCAATGGGAACAATCATAAGAGCGTTTATTATGTATAAACCATTAAGATTTTTTACTATATTAGGATTAATTCCTTTTATAATTGGCATAGGTCTTGGAATACGTTTTTTAGTATATTATCGCATGGGTGTAGGAAACGGACATATTCAGTCTCTGATTTTGGCATCAATCTTATTATTAGTTGGTTGGCAAACGATTATAATTGGTTTACAAGCAGATATTATAGCTGCTAATCGAAAGATATTACAAGATATTCAATACAGAGTACGAAAAATGGAGATAAATAATTATGAAGACAAAGATTGATGTTGTACAACCAGAAGGAAACTATTATGATAAATATCATTCATCAAATCCTATCGTAAAATGGATGATGGCTAATTTCAAAAAAAGTATAAAAGAATTACTTGAAATATTAGAAAAAGAACCCACAAAGATATGCGAAACAGGATGTGGAGAGGGAGAAATTACAACATATATAAAAAAATGTATGCCCAAAGCCCATATAGATGCATTTGATATATCGGAGAAGGTGATTTTGAATGCAACGGAACAGCATGATAATATTGATTTTTTCGTCGGGAATATTTATACCATGGAAGTAATAGAACCTAAGCAAAGAAAAAAGCATATTTTAAATACGAACGAGTATGATTTGGTAGTATGTTCAGAAGTATTAGAGCATTTAGAAGAACCAGAAAATGCTTTAAAAAAAATAAATGAGATAACAGCTAATAAAGGGTATATCTTATTAAGTGTTCCAAATGAACCTATTTGGAGAATTTGTAATATGGCAAGAGGAAAATATTTGAAGCAATTAGGAAATACTCCTGGACATATTCAACATTGGAGTAAAAGAGCATTTTGTAAGATGTTGACTAAGAATAACATGAGAATTATAGGAACTAAGACTCCGTTCCCATGGACAATGGTGCTTATTACAAAGAGGTAACAACTTGAGAAGAAAAGAATTATGTGGTTATATATTTTGGGGAGTACTTAGTGCAATTTTAAATGTTGGACTAGCACAACTATTGGTATGGGGTGGAATAGATTATAAAATTTCCAATGCTGTTACGTTGATAATTGTAAAAGTATTTTGTTATTTTACGAATAAAGTATTTGTTTTTAAGACGCCGTTTGAATCTTTCGGAAAATTTATAAGAGAAGCGGTTCGTTTTGTTTTGGCCAGAGGGATATCTTTTGTGGTTGATTATGTTGGTGTTATTTTATTGGTTGAAGGAATGAAACAATCATTTTTTATCAGTAAATGTCTAATGAGTTTAATTGTAATTATATTGAATTATATTCTGAGTAAGCAGATGGTATTTCATGAACAGAGGAAATAGTGTTACAAAAAATCACGAAAGGCATTTCAAATTTTTAAATGTGTTGGTAAGCTTAGAAAACATAATTTTTATGATGTCAGAGTTTTACAAACACTCGAAAAGGAAATTCGAAAGGAGATATTATGTCATTATTTAAAGAAAAAACATTGATGATTACAGGAGGAACAGGTTCATTTGGAAACGCAGTTTTAAATCGTTTTCTTCAAACCGATATAGGAGAAATCAGAATTTTTTCACGTGATGAGAAAAAACAGGATGATATGCGTCATGAATTTCAGGTAAGAATGCCTGAGGTCGCAGAAAAAATCAAATTTTATATTGGAGATGTGAGAGACTTGGAATCGGTAAAGGCTGCGATGCATGGAGTAGATTATGTATTTCATGCAGCTGCCTTAAAACAGGTTCCATCCTGTGAATTTTTTCCAATGGAAGCTGTAAGAACTAATATTATTGGAACAGATAATGTTCTCACAGCAGCTATAGAAGCAGAAGTGGAGGCAGTAATTTGTCTTTCTACTGATAAAGCGGCATATCCAATTAATGCTATGGGAAAATCAAAAGCTTTGGAAGAGTCGGTTGCAATTGCAAAAAGTCGTAATAGTGGAAAAACCAAAATTTGTTGCACACGTTATGGTAATGTAATGTGTTCCAGAGGATCAGTAATTCCACTTTGGATTGATCAGATTAAGGCTGGTAATCCGATTACTGTTACAGAGCCATCGATGACTCGTTTTATTATGAGTCTCGAGGAAGCGGTAGATCTTGTCCTGTTCGCATTTGAACATGGAGAAAATGGGGATTTACTGATTATGAAAGCTCCGGCATGTACCATTCAGACGCAGGCAGAGGCTGTTTGTGAATTGTTTGGTGGTAATAAAGAAGAAATTAAAGTGATCGGAATTCGTCATGGTGAGAAGATGTATGAGACTCTGCTTACAAATGAAGAGTGTTCCAAAGCAATTGATTTAGGTAATTTTTACAGAGTTCCAGCAGATAATAGGGGACTGAATTATGACAAGTACTTTAAGGATGGAGATGCCAAGAGGAATACTCTTACAGAATTTAATTCTAATAATACAAGAAGATTGAACCTTGAAGAGACAAAAGCTACAATTGCCAAACTTGCATACATTCAGGAAAGATTGGCGGAGGACTAAGGATGCCAGATTTTAAATGGAAAGAAAATGGTGCAATTAAACTTTTGATCATAGTTGGAACAAGACCGGAAATTATTCGTCTTGCAGCTACCATTAAGAGATGCAGAGAATATTTCGATTGCTGTGTTGCACACACAGGACAGAACTATGATAAGAATCTGAATGATATTTTCTGGTCTGATTTTGATCTTGGCCGACCAGATGTATGGATGAATGTAGTTGGAGATAATCTTGGACAGACATGTGGAAATGTGATTGCAAGAAGCTATGAACTTATGGCTGAGATTAAGCCAGATGCATTATTGGTGCTTGGAGATACGAATAGCTGTCTTTCTGCTATTGCAGCAAAGCGTTTACATATTCCGATTTTTCATATGGAAGCAGGCAATCGATGCAAAGACGAGTGTTTGCCGGAAGAGACAAATCGTCGAATTGTAGATGTGATTTCTGATGTGAATTTACCTTATTCAGAACCGGCGAGAAAGTATCTTCATGAGATGGGAATGCCGAAAGAACGTACTTATGTGACAGGTTCACCTATGGCAGAGGTGCTTCACGGAAATCTTGAGAAGATAGAAGCGTCTGATGTGTTAGAAAGATTAGGATTGGAACCAAATAAATATATTTTACTTTCTGCACACAGAGAAGAAAATATTGATACAGATAAAAATTTTACATCTCTTTTTAATGCAATTAATGCATTGGCAGAAAAATATGATATGCCGATTTTATATTCCTGCCATCCAAGATCTAAGAAGAAATTAGAGGCCAGTGGTTTTAAATTAGATCCGAGGGTAAGAGTGAATGAACCACTGGGATTTAATGATTATAATAAGCTTCAGATGAATGCACTTGCGATTGTGTCTGATTCAGGAACACTTCCGGAAGAAAGCAGTTTTTATCTTTCAATCGGACATCCGATAGCAGCAGTTTGTATCAGGACATCTACAGAGAGACCGGAAGCATTGGAATCCGGTAATTTTATACTTGCTGGCATTACAACGCAGGAATTGCTTCAGGCAACTGGAATGGCGATTGACATGAAGAATAAAGGAATATTGGGTAAACCATGTCCTGATTATGTGAATGAAACCGTGTCTATGAAAGTTGTAAGAATCATACAGGGATATGTGAATGTTGTGAATAAAATGGTATGGAGAAAAGACATCTAATGAAAATTTTAGTTACAGGTGCTAAGGGCATGGTAGGAACTGCTCTTGTGAACAATTTGAAAAATATCAGGGATGGAAAGAATCAAACTCGACCAGAGATTCGGATTGAAGAAATTTTTGAGTATGATATGGAATCCACAGCAGAAGAGTTAGATTGTTATTGTAAAGAGGCAGATTTTGTATTTAATCTTGCAGGGGTGAATCGACCGGAAAATCCAGAGGATTTCATGAAAGGAAATTTTGGCTTTGCATCACTGTTGCTGGATATGCTAAAGAAATACAATAATAAAGCAACAATCATGCTTTCTTCCTCCATTCAGGCAACTCTTTCTGGAAGATTTGGCGATTCAGAATATGGACGTTCCAAAAAGGCAGGCGAGGAATTGTTCTTTGATTATGCAAAAGATACTGGAGCTAAGGTTGCGGTGTACCGTTTCCCGAACCTGATGGGACATTCCAGACCAAAGTATAATTCAGCAGTTTCTACTTTCTGCTGGGCAGTAGCAAATGACGAAAAATTTACAGTAAATGACAGATCGACAGAATTGGAATTGCTTTATATAGATGATTTGGTAGAAGGAATGTTTGATCTTCTGGAGGGAAAAGAAAAACACTGTGAATTTGCCGGCGTTGAAACAGTTTTGGATGAGAATGGCAGATATTGTTGTGTGCCGGTAACACATAAGGTAACATTAGGTGAAATTGTGGATTTGCTACAGGAATTTAAAGCGCAGCCAACTACGCTGATGATGCCGAAAATGCCGGAAGAATCATTTGCAAAGAAATTGTATTCATTGTATCTTACCTATCTTCCAACAGATAAATTTAAGTATGCATTGAAGATGAATGTCGATAACAGGGGATCATTTACAGAACTTGTACATACAAAAGATTGTGGTCAGGTGTCAATCAATATATCGAAACCGGGCATTACGAAAGGGCAACATTGGCATAATAGCAAGTGGGAATTATTTATTGTAGTTGCTGGTCATGGACTGATTCAGGAGAGAAATATTAACACTGGAGAAAAGGTAGAATTTGAAGTGTCCGGGGATAAAATAGAAGCGGTTCATATGATTCCGGGGTGGACTCATAATATTATCAACTTGAGTGATACAGAAGATTTAGTAACAGTGATGACTTGTAATGAGGTATTTAATTCAGGTCGTCCGGATACGTTTTATGAAGTAGTATAGAGGTATGATAGAATCTATTATATTTATTATAAGTTTTATGTGGGTGGCAGCGGGATTGCTATTGTATCCGCGAAGAGAGCAAAGGGAGAATGTTGTTACAATCATTCCGGTTGTTGTATTGACAATATTGTGTATTCAGATGATTGGGGTACTTATATTGGAGAAACTCTCCATTGCGATTACGTTAAAATCATCGATGTGGATATTAATTTTAGTTGGTAGTGGGCTTTGGCTTGGAATTATTAGAAGAAAAAAATTTCAAGCGTTAATATGCCCATGGAGAGATGTTTTACTGCTGGGATTAGCGATGATGATTGTTCTAATGGAAGCTTTCCATATGTTTGCTGGTGTATCAAGGCTAAGTTATAGGAATGACGATGCACAGGCTTTTTTCGGAATGGCGCAGCAGGTGGTAAGAGGAAAAACACTACAGGGCTTGTATAATGGGACTTATTTCAATGCATATATGAATGCCTTGTTAATAGAACTCGGACAACCTTGGCTTAGAATGGTAGATACATATAAGATGTTTATTCTGGGAGATGTTCTGATACATTTGTTGGAGATTGGAATTTTTTATTCTGTTCTTGCAAAGCTGTGCAGACAGAAAGCGGTCAGATGTTTTTTGCCGGTTATCTGCTTATTTTATTTTCTGGGATATCCGACTTATAGCTTTATGAGTGGTAATTTTATCTATTGGAGTACCGGAGGTGTTTTATTTTTATATTTGATCTATAGCTTGATTGGATTACAGAATAGATGGGAAGAACGCTGGTGTTATTATGGAATGTTGGCGTTTGGAATATTTGGGAGTGTGGTATGCAATAGACTGTATGCAATTATTAATCCATTGTGTATGCTCTTTGCGTTGTTTTGTATTATAATGGAGAAGAAACATCTGTTGGTGGGAAAATCTCGCAAACTAGTATTTTCTCTTGTTTTAGCTGTTGTGGGAGTGGTAGTAGTTCTTTCCCATAATCGCATCTGGAATTTATTAATGTTGATATGCGAAAGATTGCAGGATGATGGTGCTAATTATGCAGTCCTTTATAAGGAAATAGTGCTTTTTATTCCAGTGGTAATCTGTCTGGTTGTGTATGGATATCGGAACAAGATAGCCTCTCCTATAGTGGGAGTAATATCTGTCCCGGTCATTTTGATTTCAGCTGGAATGTTATGGTTATGCGTGCAGAAATATATATCTGTGTATTATTATTATAAGATCTATTATTGCCTGTGGATTGTAATGTGGTTGATGGCGGTAACGGTGTTAGACACATTGATACAGGAAGGACATGGTTTTTATGTACTCAGCTATGCAAGTTTCGTCATATGTCTGGCATTAAATCAGCCGTTGGTGGAAAGTGAGACAGGAGATAATAATTATTTTCTAATGTATCGGGATAATCTGAAGTGTTTCCAGATGGATTATGCGGGTCAGGAACTGCAACAGAGCGGGCGCTATACGCCAAAGAAACTGTTGGATGATTACCAATATCTGGCTGATCAGTATTGTGCAGATGGAATATGTTTTCTTTCGGATAGTGGGAACTATATGCAGGGGAGATGGTTTGCAACAATTTTAAATTCTAGTGAAGAGGTGTATTATAGTATTTATTCCAGTGTTGTAGAATACTATCTGTCAGGTGCAGTTCCATATTCTTATATTGTTATGGGAAAGCAGTCTGGTATTTATGGGGAGTCAATCGCTTTGTTGAATGGTATTAATATTGAATATGAGGATGAAATGATTGTAGTAGTTCGCACGAATTATGGAAAGGAATATTGAAGATAGGGAAGCGTTGAAAGAGAATGAATAAGACAAGAAAAAAGAATGCGAATTGGATATATCAGATATTGTTGATTCTGATGGTAGTAGCAATTGCGTATCATATGTTTTCTTATTTTTTAAGGCTGGTTTATCCGAGTAATCAAGCAGCAGTTGAATTTCAGAAAGTTATGGAATTGGTAAGAGGACAGGAGTTTTCACTGGATCATTGGTTATATATTCCCATTGCACTTATTACAAAAATGTTTAGTGTGTTTTTTGGTGGTGTGAAAATATATAAAGGGTTTATTCTGGCAGAGGTTTTTGTGAATGTTTTAGTTGTACTTTTGCTTTATGAGGTGAATATTCGGATATTTGGAATGAAGATGAAGAGATTGACTTTGTGTATGATCAGCATGGCATGTTATCTTGGAGTTCCAGCTTATTTTTTCCTGTATGGTGGTAATATAAAGAGCAGTATATGGCTGATGTTTTTTCTGATTCTTCTAGTGATATGGAAGAAAGAAAACGAGAAGTTGAGATTATTGGAAAGTTTCTCTCAATGGAGTACTAATTTGTCAGCGCTGTTTTGGAAAATTTGGATGATTCTGATCTGTAGTTTATCGTTTCTTCTAGTGGGGAGAAAAACGGGTAAGGATTATGTATATTTTGTCCCATTTATTTTAGTAACAATGACAGCAGCATACTGGAAGAGAGAAGTGGGACATGAAATAAGTGTTATTTATGCAATAATTGTACTGGTGATGACAATTGGGCTTTTGTGCAATGGCTTCATGCAGACAGATAGTATATTTTGGAATACGATGCGCGTTCTTTACTGGTGTGTGTCATGGTTTATGGTAACGCAGGCAATGATTATTGCAAAAGAGAAGAAACAATTGTTGGAACTTGGAGCCTTTGCTGCTCTTGTTGTTATTCTGTTTGCTATTAATATTTTCAGGTTGGATGATGTGATACGGGACAATAACCGCAGACTCGTTGACAGTGAGCCTGTTTTTTCTGTAGATTATTTTCCGGTATATATGACAAATGTAACATATTTGCAAACAAATTACACGAAGGCAGGTGAAATATTCTTCGGATCATCGGATTTTATTGCATTGGCTGAGCTAGTAAGTACATATGTCAGAGAGGATATTTTAATTATGACAGATGAGATTACGGAGACTGAGGGATGTTGGTTTCAGGCATTAACGGATTGCAAGTCGATGCAAATAGATGGAATGAACAGTTCTGATGATGTGATACGTAAGACGTTAGATGACAATAATGTTAGATATGCAGTAATCTTCAAAGATTCCAGAATATATATGCTCAATTATGATGAGTTATCGAAATATCCGACTGTGTTTGAAAATGAGCGGGGAATTATAATAGAACAGCTTGATTGATACACCATAGATATAAAAATAAGGAAAGTAGGAGAGACAGAGAGCTTGAATAGTATAAGTTGGGATGATATGATGAAAGCATATTGTGGAAAGGAACATAAGAAATAATGGAAGACAGAGAAATTGATTTATTTGATTTGATAGCAGATATTTTAGCACATTGGAGAAGTGTGTTAATTGCAATGATAGTGGGGGCAGTATTATTAGGTGTATTTGGTTACGTGAAATCTTATAAGGAATTTCAAAATACGCAAAATGAACAAGTGACAGTATCAACAACTCAGGATGAAACTACCAGAGAAGAAAAAATCAAGCAGATGAAAGAGAGCCTTGGAGATGATCTTTTAGCAGGAGTAGATTCCGTCATTGTTTGGGAAAATAAATATGATTTAAAAGAAATCTATTACAAAAATTCTTTATATATGCAGTTAGATCCATTGAATGTTGTACAGAAGGAATTGGTATACCAGATTCAGGTAGAAGATAACAGTGGTGGCAGCAAGTTTGGCATTGTTTATGGAAATGTAATAAAGAATGTGGGATTATATGATTGGATAGAACAGCAGACAGGAATGGATGCTGCCTATGTTGCTGAACTGATTTCAGCAGATGTGAAATCAGGAATGACAATCGCAGATGGAACTCAGGTTCTTTTGTCTGACAGCAATTGTGTAAAAATTGTTATTATGCAGAAGGATGAAGAAAGTTGTGAGAATCTTGCTGATGCTGTAAAAGAATATCTGGCAATGCAGCAGGAAAATTTGTCGCAGGAAATTGGAAATCATGAGTTGATTTTATTATCTGAGACAATGGGAACAGTTATGAATACTGGCGTTTTGAATAGCCAGACTGCATATAGAGATGAAATTAGTTCTTTAAAAGCAACAATTGCTGCAACAAAGGCTGGATTTACAGAAGAACAGAAACAGTATTATAATTTATTGACTCAGAATGATAGCGAAATCGTTGATACTACACAGGATGCGGCTGCAGAGTCTGTGACCGTACAGAAACCTTCTATAAGTATCAAGTATGTAGTTTTAGGCGCAGTAATATTTGCGTTTGTCTATGCAATGATTCTTTGCCTGATGTACATTTTCAATGGAAAACTTCGTGCATCGGATGAATTACAGAATTTATATCAGATTCCACAGATGGGATTGATCGTAAAGGAGTCCAAGAAGAAGTTATTGCCGGATCAATGGGTAGATAATTTACGAAATCATGGTAAACGTAAATTTACACCGGCACAGTCTATGGAATTGGCAGTCGCAGCAGTTAAGATTGCAGCCGTAAAAAATGGTTTGGATCACGTGTGTCTGATGGGCTGTAATTTGGCTGAGGGAGCAGACAATGTATGCGAAAGCATCAAACAGGCATTGGAGAAAGAACAGATTGCAGTAACAATTCTTGACAATGTATTATATAATGCCGAGGCAATGGAGAAGCTGGAGAACGAGAAAGGGGTAGTTTTAGTAGAAAAAGCTGGCTCTACATTGTACAATGAGGTAGCAAAGGAAATTGAATTACTTACGAGACAGGATATTGCGGTGTTGGGTGGTATTGTTGTGGAGTAAGTGAGAGTGGATTGTTTAAGGGCTTCTGGGAGGAAGCCCTTAAATAAACAATGATTAAACTACAAACGAAGTTTTAAAATTTTGTTGGATTACGTCATATCGAATTGAGTTATTGGAGAAAAGGTATACAATGAATGTGAAAAAACTATTACAAGAAGGAAATAAATGAAGTGGACGATTTAATAAAATTATGTGATAAATTAGAAAATTGTAGCAAAAAAGAAATTTGCTATAAAAATGAAATTGTATGTACAAAGGCAGTATTGCAATCTTATATAAATGGAGATGAGAATAAGAGATTAAAGTTAAAAGCTCAAATTAAACAGTATGATGGATCAATGACAGAAACACTTTCACTCGTTATGGGTGTAGCTGCATTTGCTATATCGTGTATTAGCCTTATGGTATCAGTAGATGCTTTGGGTGCTGCGGTAATCTCGTTTAGTATAGTATTAATATTAATTTATAGTGTAGATGGGGGAATTAATAAGTGGGGTTATAGAGATAAATGGAAGAAATATATAGAAGTAGTTTTAGAAGATATGGAGAAGGAAAAAGAGTGTGAATAAAATAGAAAAAATTTCAGACGTCAGGTAAAATAGAAGTATTTTAAGTAATTATCGGATATATAGCATAAAACAAAAGAAGGTATGATATGGTTCATTCAAAAAAATTAGAAGAAACAGCATTATGGAAAGAGTATACAAAACGAAATGATGTCGATTGTGAAAGGCAGATATGGGTAAAAGATGTTTATGGATATGCTGCAAATTATCTGAAGGATGTTCGCAGAACTTTTGGAAATTATACGTTGCATGACGAAACACATATTTTAAATGTATTGGATGCTATGGGTGGATTACTAGGAAATCAGATTACTAATTTGTCGGTTGGTGAATTGGAACTGCTTATTTTGGCTGCAAGTTTGCATGATGTGGGTATGGTTTACACGGATGAAGAAAAGGCGGAACAGTATGAGGATACAGAGACTTGCAAAAAATTCTTGAGGGAATACTATCCGGAGTTTCTTGGGAGTACAGTGGAAGATTGGACAGAGGATATGCAACAAAGATATCTTCGTACTTTACACTCTGAACGGATTGCGGAAGTGTTGAACAATAAGGCATGGAGAGAACTGATATATGATAAGCGTCCGTTAAAGGTTGTACCTTTGAGTTGTATTATAGAGGTTTGTAAGTCGCATGGTTATAATCCGTCAGATATAATTAACAATTCAGATTTGGATGATTTATCTGCTGCTGATGTAAGCCCATTATTTTGTGCGTTACTGTTACGATTGGCAGATTTGTTGGATTTTGATGACACTCGGGCACCCGAAGTATTGTATAGCTATGTGGAGTGTAATGAAAAAAGTATGGAAGAGTGGAAAAAGCATCAGTCTTCTGCCGGATTTTTTTATCCAGACACACCATCAGCTGATGCACTACCATATAAAGCTCGTTGTACTAATCCGGGAGTGGAGCATGCAATTCGTGACTTCATGGATTGGATTGAAGTTGAACTTTGGAATTGTATAAAGTTACAAAAGTATTGTAAAAAAGATTGGCAGCAGAAATTCCCATTTCCTAAAGCAATTCTACGCAATGAAATCGAATCTGATGGGTACATGAGTGGAGATTTCTGTATTACGATGGATCAGACGAAGATATTGGAGCTGTTAACAGGAGAAAACTTATATGATAACCGGGATGTTTTTGTGAGAGAATTACTTCAAAATGCAATTGATGCTACTTTACTGCGGGCGAAAATGGACCCTAATTTTATACCGGAGAAATCTCGTATTGACTTTTGGGAGTGGAATGACAAAGATGGAAACATCTGGTTTCGCATTGATGATGAGGGAACTGGAATGACCATGGGAATGCTGCAAAGATATTTTCTAAAGGTGGGTAATTCGTACTATTCTTCTTCAGAAATTGAAAGGGATTTGAGAGAACACAATCAAATGGGAAAATACCACAGTATCAGTCGCTTTGGTATTGGTTTTCTGTCATGTTTTCTTAACGGAGACTATGCGGAAGTGTCCACGCTTTATTTTGATCCTGATAAGAACCGCAGAGAAGAGGAGACAACAAGTTCCAGTCTCAAAAGACATTACGGACTTCGGCTGCAAGTGACAGGGCTCAGTGGATATTATACATTATTAAATGAGGCCAAAAACCATTTTGCAAATGAGCAAATGCCAAAACCGGAAAATTCTGATTCACAAACACAAACATCCTATAAACAGGAAAGGAATGGCTATCGGACGAAACCTGGAACTTCGATTGCTATACGTTTGGATTCAGGTAAATTGGGGACTTTGAATCTTAAAAATACAGTGAAAAAATATTTGTGTGGTGCTAGGGTCCCGGTATATTACAACAATGAAAGAATCGGGAAAACTTATGAAGAAATAATGGAGGCAGCTCATGCTGTGGCGGGGGAGAAAATTTATGAATTGCCAGATGAAATCAAAGAACAGTTTGATCAGACTTTCCCAGAAGTACGTGGACAGTATCCTAAAATTGCAATAACAACCATTCCGCTGGATACAAAAGAGGATTATGTATTACCGGGGGTATCTGGGGTGGTAGTGAAATATGATGTGCGTTTTGAGAAAACTCCTTGCTGGAAGGTAAAAGATTTGGAGTATAGGATTGTTGGAAAATTTGCAGTGTCCAATAAAATGTCTATGTCTATACTAAATATTCATATTGAAAATTTTGATTGTGAATGGGAGTTTTTAAAAAAAGAATATGACACAAAAGCAATAGATGCACTTGCGAATGCCTTTGAATATTGTGATGTTTGTCCGTCAGAAGAACAGTTGGGAGAAATATGGAGTCCGTTTCATAGACGCAGGAGTTTGTTTGATTTATGGAAAAGTTACCATACTTATACACAGCGAAATCAACACATGAATATTTTGCTTGAAAAATGTGGATGTTCAGATAGTGTCTGTCAAGAATTCATTTTTTTTAGAGAAGCTATTGAGTGCACATACCAGGGGGTTTATGTGGGAAGCCCCAATATGGCATATATTATGGAAAAAGGCTATAGAGGAATATTTTTTTTGGAAAATGAATGTCAGCCAATAACGCAGGTAAGTCGTAGTGGGATGATGCAGTTCCCAATAGAAGTAGGGGTGTATATTTGTGGAGTTATAAATAAATATGGGATGTTGGATATATCAGGAAGTCATATGGTGTGGAGTGATTGTTGGATGGAAGTTACATGGAAAGATTGGAAGAGGATACAAAATCTACCATTACGACAATGGATAGAACGTAATCAGAAGAGTTACTTTGAGGAAAGAATTAGTTTTTTGAAAGAACCTATATTATCGGAAAAGAACGAATATGATATATACATAGATAAAAATAGTGTTTTGGGGTTGTTGAATCTATATCAAGATGCATACTTACAAGAACATAAATACATGGAGATTAATTACGAGGAGGGACAAACTATTTCATTTTTTCCTAAAAAGGAAATGGAATCAGAAGAAAACATGGATCTTTTTCCACTAATGCTATTTTGCAAAGCGGCAAATGATAGAAATAGAAAATATCTTTGCACGGCACGTGCTTCTATACGAAAAGGTCTTACCTTAGATCATCAATTTATGATCTGGCTTATGAAGAATGCATTTTTGTTGGATAAATATTATAAAAGACAGTTTAGCCAGATCATAGACTGTATTCATTATAGAGATGCAAGAGATATTATTTCTGAAGTAAATGGGATTCGTCAGCAGCTGATTAATTTGCCAGAGCATCATGGAGTGGATGTGAACAGATTTCCACAACTTAGCGAGGAAGATTTCTGGTATATTGATAGATGATAAATATACAGCTAGTATGAATCTCTAAATATTTGCAAGTTTGTAGTTTTGTTGCAATTGTCCATATTATAGGCTATAGATGTCACAGCTGGAATTTCGTTAATTCCGGCTGTGGCATCTGCATATTTATGGAAATTCTGTTAGAATTGATAAAAATAATAGGTGGATTGGCTTCCTTTCTGATGATATAGTATGTATTTTCATAGCGATGGTCTATTCTAAAATCAGAATAGTTTTCAAGAAAATCAAGTAAAAGAGAAAAATTCATAAAACATTATTCAACCAAAACCAGCTGAGGGGAAAAGGATTGCTTTGGAATGAACTAATAGTGTGAGGAGAGTTTGAATGATGATAGATACAAACAAAAAGATGGCAGTTGTTTATATAAAAGAAAATCCGGTTCAGCATAAAGGGGAAACTGGAAGAGAAATTAATTTTGAGGATTCAAAATTGTTTACAGAGGCAGGAAAAAAAGATAGATTTGCTGAAAGTGATTAAAGACAGCAACGATGCTTTGAATATAATTCATGATAGTATGTTATCCAAGATTGTTACAGATGAGTTAAAAGAGCAATGCGAATTCCTTGTTAACATGGGGAAAAGGACAGTGATGATAAATTCAGATGTGTGGTTTGTATTTAGATTTACTGGTGATGAAGAAAATAAGGAAAACATTGCCCTGGGTTTGGGAGAAAATGAATAAAAAATAAAGTTGCACTTGGGGGATTTAAAGGATTATACTGTAAAGCTGTAAACGTAAGTCACCACTTGTTCTTTGAATGTATATACGATAAAATATTACAAAGTGAGAATAATAAAAATGGTGTGGTAAAAAAGCATGACAGAAAGAAGGAATGATGATGAGCAAAATATATATTTATAAGTTTGGACCTGTTCAGGAAGCGAATATTGACTTGGATAAGAAAATGCAGGTCTTTATAGGAACTCAGGCATCTGGGAAAAGTACAATTTGCAAGGTTATCTATTTCTGTCAAAAGATAAGAGATTACACGTTGGACTTTTTAATGGATGGAGAGCAGTATTTTGAGAATCATCAGAATGAATACTTTAATCTTTATATGAAATATCTTACCAAGCAGTTTATGGGATGTTTTGGAAAGACAACACATATGCAAAAATTTAAAATTGTGTATTCATTTGAAGAAAAACACATTGAGATTACCTTAAATAAAGATGGTTATATACGCTTTAAATTTGATAATACATTAAAAGATAAATTGATTGATTTTATAAATGAAGCTGCCGGAATGTTTTTGCAGGAATTAAATAGTGAAAAAATTTACTCAATAATTGATAATATTACAGCAGTAGCTTTGATGAAACAGCAATTTAGAGAACGTTTATATAAACTGTTTGAGAATAATGCGGAAATTATTTACATTCCCGCAGGACGGAGCTTATTAGCAACGATGTCAGAACAATTGCATGATTTTTCAATTTCAGACATGGATTTAACGATGCAGGAGTTTATCAATCTGATTAGAAATACAAAGACGAAATTTGGAAGTAAGATACCGGATATAGTAAAAAATTATACAAAAACGGTGAAAGGTCAGATTAATAATAACTCATTGGAAGTTGCGTATGGTTTGATTAAAGAGATTTTCAAGGCAGATTATATGAATGAAAGTGATGGGGAAAAAATTTATTTTGATGACAGACATTGGGTAAAGTTGATGTATGGATCATCAGGACAGCAGGAAGTATTATGGATTCTTATGATTGCATTTATAGTTATTTTGGAAAAAAAGAAGAGCTTTGTTATTATAGAAGAGCCAGAAGCACATTTGTTTCCAATTGCACAGAGAAAGGTAATTGATTTGATTTCATTAATGCTTAATTCCACAGAAAGCAAAACAATTATAACAACGCATAGTCCATATATATTAACATCATTGAACATTTTGCTTTATTCAGATAAAGTGGAACATGGATTAAAAGGAAAAATGATTATACCGAGAAATATGCGGATTAATTACAACTCATTTGGAGCATATAAAGTCGGAAATGATGAAAACTGTACAGGCAGTATGCATAGCCTTCTGGATGAACAAAGTCATATGATAAGTACAGATTATATTGATGAAGTATCATCCGTTATAAATTCTGAATTGGAACAACTCTTGAATAAGGAGACTTATAGAAATGATATGTGAAAAATTAGAGAAATGCTTAGATGCGCAAATTCATAAAGAATTAGTCTGCGAATGTGTTAATAAAAAAGACGAATGCATAGAGGTATCAGACTGTCGGTCAAATGTGAAATGCGAGGAGCGTGGAAAAAAATATGTATTAGAAAATACTCAGAAAAATCATGTGGTTTTATATAAAATCGATGGTGGTGTAGTTGTGCAGGATAAAACGGTTTCACAGGGAATTTGTAAATGTGATTATTTGTTCACTATTAATGGAACGGACAAAGAGGCAATCGTTACAGAACTAAAGGGTGTTGATGTGGCACATTCTTTAAAACAAATAGATGGTACTTTGACGCTGTTTAAAGAATTCTTTTCTGGATTTTCACATGTATATGGAAGAATTATTGTGGGATCTTCGGCACCTAATATAAAAGCAAGTCCGAATTATGTTAATTTGTATAAAAGATTACAAAATACATACGGAGGAAATTTGAAAATAGAAAAGATACAGTTTACAGAGAAAGATGTGGAATTGGCTAAAGTCTGACTTTCGGCGTTTTAATGTTTGAATTACAATGAAGGAGCTTATGCAGGCGTTGAAGGATAAGCAGTCATTTGCTCATACATTGATTATTATGCTGGAAGCAATATTAGAGGGAAGTTGGAAACTTTGCAGACTGAAGGTACTAAATTGTTCAGCGTGTGGAACAGTGACAGCGAGAAGCTTACCAAAGAGATGAATGTGTTGCTGCGCAGAACCATCAGCTACTATGATTATAAAGAGGACTTCTAGAGAGGAAGTTCTTTATTAAACAATAAATAAACTACAAACGAAGTTTAAAAACTGCGCCAAATTACGTCATATCGAATGGTTTTATTTTCTATCACAGCGTATAATTAATTTTTAAGATTAGTAAGAGAGAAATACAATAATGATGGAGATAAAGGGAGACGAGCATGATAAGATGGCTTCATATTTCTGATTTACATATAAAGGACAAAGCGGATTGGAAAGCGTACCGAAAAGAAATTATACAAAAATGTAGAAGTCGTGGTCAAATAGATATTGTGATTGTTACAGGAGATTTTCATGATTTTTCGGCGGGAGCAGATTTTCATTTGGCACAAGATTTTCTGGTGGAATTAATGGAAGGTTTGCAGCTTGATATTACAAAGGATTTGTTTGTGATTCCAGGGAATCATGATGGAGTTACAGCGGTAAATAAAAAAAATATATATGTGGATGCAATAAAGGGAAATCCATTGAGTCCGGACGAGGAATGTTTGAAGCAACTGGAAAGTGCATTCGAAGATTATGAAGAGTTTGTAAAACAATTAATTCCAGATTATCCTGTTGAACATCCGGCACAGTCACATGTCAGAAGTTGGAATGATAAGATTAATTTTATACATTGTAATACGGCAATAGCTTCTGATAGTAGAGGCGACAAACAAAATCAGATGTTAAATATGGAGAGCCTTTGGAATGTAAATGTAGAAAATGAAAAAGTGAACATAATGCTGGCGCATAATAGCTTTAGTGATCTTGATACAGAGATACAAAGTAGATTAAAGGATTTTATGCGAGTAAATGAAGTGGTTGCTTATTTTTGCGGAGACAGACATAAACAGGATTTTTATTATATAGAAATTGATGACAAAAAGAACAAAAGAGTGCCATGTGTAGTAAGCTTTAAATCTGCTCCAGAAGCACAGGATGACTATTCGAATTTTGGAATAATTATTGGAGAATGGAATGGGGAAAATGCTGGGTTACAGGGATGGACGTGGAAAAGTGGTACGGGATTTACCCTTGATGGAAAAATTTCAGAAATAGAAATAGATATGCATAGGTCAGATGAAGATGCTGAGGAAGCACATGAAAAGTTATGGGAACAAGGCACTGATATAAAAGTATGTGAGTACGAACAGGATAAGGGGAGCGTAGAAAATAGAAAATTAATGAGAGCATTTGCACAGAAATATCACAATCTGACACCCCATATGATTCTGAAGTACAATATTGATTATGAGAAAAGTGGATGGGCAATCAAGAATCATTATACAGAACAGGAATTACTTGATTATATTAAACGAGCAGAGAAAGATGCAATGTTAGAGGAATTGAATAGGTATATTGATAAATTAGTTTTAGGAGAATAAAAAATGGAGAAGTTATTAAGACAATGTTATGGTGAAGCTGGAATTAAAGCTGTAAATGCAACTGTTTTAGAAAACAGAACGACTATTATGAAGGAGATTATTGACAATGATTTTCTGGAATATGAAGATTATTTACAACTGACAGATTGGGTCATGGGAATAGCAAAGGAACCGGAAGAATTGTTAATTCAATTGGAAGAGAGATTTTGTGAGAATGATCCAAAATTTTCGATTCATAACAGTGAATACCCAGGAGAAGAAAATAAGGAGATTCGGATGTTGTGCGAAGCCTTACTATATGAGTATTGCGAATGTAATAGAGAAGAATATGCGTTGCCATTGAGAATTATTTGCGGAATTAATATACAACGGCGGATTTCAAGTCATATTCTGGAACAAAAATTTAAACAATTAATCGCAGAGAAAAGAGTGGAAGAAAGAAAAGCGAAAGATTTAGAAAAACTACAGACAATGTCTGGACTTACAAAAATAAAAAAGGCAATACAGGAAGCTGAAGCGAATGAACAAACATATGAATTATCAACAGACAGTGTGAAAAATATTATAAAAGAGATAGAGTTATGCGAAAAGAATATCAGAAACATAGAAGAAAACCAGGATATTTACTATGTGAATATGAGAGCTAAAAGCGAGGAAACAAATATTTTATGGTGGATGATAAATGAATGGTGTGAACCATATGGAGAGGTATATAGAAATTTAAAAAGCACTGAGGCAGCATTAGCAATTCCACTGGAACTGTATATGTTATTAGAGTTTCAGCTATATCCGTATGCTACGGAACAGATAATACAGAAGATGTTGTCAGTAACAAATGATTTTTCGTCAGAGCAAATATCGTTGTTAGATATAATAAAAGGTTTTCGGGATGAACTGACAGATGCAAATGATATTGACATACAAAATAGTGTGCTGGTAGAGAAGGTGCAGCCTGTTTTGTATGCGCTAAATATAAGAATGAAAACAGAAAACGAGGAAGAACAGAAAGCACTGTTTAAAGTAAAGTATGGATATAATGCATCAGAATTGAAAATGACGGCAAAAGATTTTGCAGTTCAGTTATGCAGAGAAATTGATCTGTTGATGAATATGTAAGTGATCAAGAAGGGGAATCTATGGAAGAAACGCAAGCGGTTATATCGGGAGGAGAAAAGGAAGTTTCAAATCCCTTTTTAGAAAAAAGTGCAATTACATATGATAAGGAAAATGAAGAGAATCGAAAACAGCAGGAATATATATATACTTATAGCGGAGATGCGTTAGACTATGACGAAGTTTACAAATATACAACGAAGAACGATGCGAAAATAGTTATAGTTGCAGGAGAACATGCGAGTGGGAAAACAACGCTTGAGGTGATGATGTATAGAATGTTTCTTGAAGGAAAAAATAACCTATTACAATTTGCAGGTTCAGTTACGATGAAGGGATTTCAGGAAAGGTCAATCTATCTGTTGAAAAAGTCAGGAAAAGAAGAAGCAGATGTTGAGAGAACTTCAGCAACTCAGAGAAAATTTTTAAACCTATCAGTATGTAATAAAAATAAGAACAGAGTTGATCTACTATTTACGGATTTTGCTGGGGAACTGTATAAAAATGAGAGTGTTTTAAGAGAACAGAAAGAATACTTTGGAACAGCAGAAAATGTTATTTTAACAATTGATGGGGAACAACTAAGCAAGCCGAGAGAACGAAGAATAGTTTTTGTGAATCTTGAAATTCTAATTCGACAATTGTTTGCAAATGAAATTTTGACAAAGAAGTCCAATTTATATCTTGTATGTACAAAATATGATAAGGTAAAGAATCTTGAAAAATATCAGCAGATAAAAAACATAATTGATACAGAATATCATAAAATACAGGAAAGTTATCAGGCAGCAGTGAACCATATGGAACTAGAATATCTATCAGCATTGCAAGTAGAAGAAGATGAGGAACGCGCAAAGTTAGAACGGCTGTTGGAGCATCTTGCATATGGTACGGACAGGAAACAAAATAATACACTTGAAAAATTTGAAATAGAGTCCGTGAGACTGGAAAGACAATATGATAAATTTAAAGCGAGATGATTAAAAGATGAAAAATATGAAACTTTTTGTTGTCGGCATGCCGGCAAGTGGAAAAACGTCTTATATTGCAAGGTTATGCATACAATTACTGAGCCGAAGAGATACAATATATAAGCTGAAAGGTGTAGAATTGCCAAAAGGATTGGAAAACATTCAAAATGCAATTTCCTCGTTGACACAATATGAAGAAATAGCAAGGACATTGAAAACGGCTTTGTATAATATTGTTTTTCCATTAGAAAGTGAAAACGGGGGAGAGATTTTGTTGGATATGCCGGATCTTTCCGGCGAAAATTATTCAGAATTAGTAGAAAAAAGATATATAACGAAGGAGTTGTATCAAAATTTGCAGGAGGCAGATGAACTTCTTTTTTTTATCAATACAGATATGATGGAGAGAGAAGAAAGGATTATTCTGAATGAGGAAACCGTTGCAAAAAAATTGCATGACGATGAAAATAGTACAGAAGAAGGACATAATATTATACAGCCAAAGGCAACGCAAACTCAGGTGGTGGAATTGTTACAGCTTATCGTTGCTTTGACAAAAAAGAAATTGAAGATTAAATTCGTAATTTCTGCATGGGACAGTATGGAGAAAAAGTATGGAGCCAAAATACGGAAGCCAGAGGAGTGCCTGCAATCCGAACTTCCTCTTTTATATCAATATATTGTTTGTAATACAGAGAGAATGGACTATCAGGTTTTTGGAGTGAGCGCGCAGGGAATGGAATATGCAGACGCAGGCAAGGTTGATGAATTATTAGATACAGATGAAAATATTGAAGATATGGCGGTAATTGTGATGCCGGATGGAGAAAAATATCAGGATATGTCAAGATTGTTTGGCTGATAGGAGATAATATGAGTGACATGATTAAGATAGAACAAGCATTACATGGTTATGCAAATGGTCATCAATTAATAACTTCATCAATAGAATTAGGGATGGAGGACAGGAGCCGTATTGATGAACTGAGTGATTTAAGTGGAATTTGTAAAGAGAATGATTTTACAGATTATTACACAGGGTATCCACTATTAAGTGGAAGTAAATATGTGATTGCAAAAACATGGTATGCGCATGAAAAACAGAGACCTGGTTGTGTCTGGACTCATTCATTGATGATTGATATGGATGATATTCAAGAAATAAAAAATATTGAGAAATTATTGTCATTGTTTCATCGACCATCAAAGGATGATCAAAGTCTATATTCCAATAGTATTGATTTTTTTTCGGATGCAGTAGATGACATAGATGATTATGATACTGAAAAATTAAAATATGCAGTCTATACAATTTATGCTGATGAGAAATGTAAATATATATATGCGAATAACAAGCATTATGAAAAAGAACTGCTATTTGCAATAACGCAGATGCCCATTGAGATTTTGAATAAATTTTGCTTTTGCACTATGTCATATAACATTCGTAAGATTGATAAAAAAGAATTTGATTATCAGATAATGGCAAAGGACAATATTTATAATTTAGAAGTTAATTCACCGAATCGACATGTTTGCGAGGATATTTCCAATATTAGAGAATATCCTTTGTGGGTGACAGAGTACTGCAAATATATGGAAAATGGAAGCCTACGACAGTTAAATGATTTTATAAAACAGTATGGAAATGATTATATGAACATTGCAAATTATAGTGCAATGATAAGATTGTATTTTGCAACTGTAAATAGTCAAGATCTGGCATTAGATAAATATTTTGAATATCTGGAGCAGGTTTTGAAGGTGCAGTCTATAGAATTATTTACAAAAACAGCTGAGTTAATTTTGGATGAAGAATTTTTACCAGATGTATTTGATAACAAAAAGGAGCTTGGAATTTGGGAGATGTTTGATTTAGGAAAAATCAAGTTAGATAAAAATTATAAAAAGAAATTAAATATTCAAACATTAAAAAAGTCACCTGAACAGGCAAATAAAATTTTGCAGAAATATATATATGGAAAACTAAAAAAGGATACAAAAAATGCAGTTGAAAAATTTATTTTGGATTTAGCTCCGGATTACCTAAAAAAAGTCAGCAATATGGATGAAAATATATGTGTTGTTCTGGTTACTGTAAATGAAAAGCTTATGTTATCAAAGGATATTTGGGTTCAGAAAAAAGAGTTTCAGCAAACAATACTATCAGTGGCAAAAAATAATATTTCAGAAGATGATTTGCGAAAATTAGCGTTTGTAATTGTTGAATGTGACAGAGAAAATGTTGCAGAGAATGTCTATGACACATATGGAAGCAGGATAATGCCGTATGTATACGAGGCTATTCAAAAAAATATAAAAAATGACAAGGCTTGCATTCAGAATTGGTTCCCGATTTTGATGAAAGACGAAAAACAATTAATGCACAATTTACATATTTTCTTTGATACAAAATGGTTTTTGCAATTATTTCTTCAGATCGACACATTTCAGGATAATATAATTTATGGTGTGGAGAAGAATGAGTGGAAAGAAATATATGACAAAATTGGATTGATTTCTAATAAGATAGATGAAAAGTGTGCAATACAGTTTTTGCCAGTTGCACTAAAAACAGATTATTTTACAAATGAAATATATACGATAATATATCCTATTTATGAACAGTTGAAGAATAATAAAATGGAATTCAATGAGTGGAATAAGGTGCAGACTTTATTACCGGAAGTAGAGCAGTGTTATATGTGGGATAAGTGTCGGAGAATTAGAATGGCGTTGACGGATCGAGGATATGATTTGAAGTATTTTTTTGAGATGGAAGGGTGAATTGGATTGGAAGTCATTCGTTAAATTGCATGTATATAATTTTAAGAAAAAAATTATTATGGAGAATAAAAAAAGTATAAGTGAAATGATAAAAACAAAGCTAATAAATAATACATTTTTTATATGCGAATGTTGCTTTTTTAGAGGGTCATTTATCACAGAAAAATGGGATAGAAATTCAGATATAGATATATTAGTGATATCATCAGATTTTGAAGGTATAACATATCATAAGAGAAAAGAATTAACGCATTATGCTTTAGAGCCAATAAATTATATTATTGATCCAATATGTCTTTCGAATAAAGAATATAAAAAGATATATATGGAAAGAAAAAATAAATATATTAGGGAGAAATTAGTTAAAGTTATATGACGAAAGAACAATTTATAAAAGAAATAGAAGAAAAAATTCAGAATTATTATGCAATGAGTAAATGTGATATGAGGATGGGAGAAAAGAAAAATTTAGCTGAATTTGAATTGTTGCTAGATGATTTTATAGAGATGGGAAAATTTGATGCTGTAGATTATGTTGTGCTTAAGCGAATCAGTGGACAAATAGGAGACAAGCTTAGATTGGATAATGTAATATTTTACTATTCGTCATTTCATTATTTTTATAATGCAGTGTATCATAATAATGATTTTAAATACCTATATAGTAAAATTTATCAAATCAATATTCAGATTTGCATAATGCGTATTCAGATAAGACATAATTATATTACTGGATGTTCAGAGGATGATTACTATTTCAAAGAAAGAGGAAAAGAACTTTTAGATGCAATTGCCATTATAGCAAATAGGGGTGATAAAGGGGAAGATTATAATCCAGTACTTTATCTTCTTCTGAATTATATCCAGTCTTTGTTGGAATATCGAAATGGAGCAAATGGGGTGTATGCAAGTAATGTGGATATATTAATTGAACGTGGTATACAAATTATAAAAAAATTTTTGATGGAATTTGAATCAATAAAATTGCAAGTAAAGAATAACGTTAAAATTCGATTATTTATTGAAAAAATAAACTATATGTATAATCAGTATAAAGGAGTATCTGTTGAGAAAATTGTTAAAAGAGTAAGTAAGATAGAGATGGGGAACATTAGTATTAACAAGGTATGGGGGATGAATAGTTTATTTGATATTGATGTAGAAATGTTTTCCGAAAAATTTAATAGTGAAATGGATTGTTATGAAGAAATATATGAAGATAGTAAAATAGTTTATTTAAAGAACTATATCAGGTGGTTGGCAATTAACGAAAATAATAAATTTGAGTTATTAAAATTGCCATCAGTAAGTAATGATGATGAAGAGGATAATACGTGGTTTAACTTAGATGATTATTTTAATGGATATGATAAGTCGTATGGTGTGATAATAAATGATAAAGATATAGCTAAAGTAAATAGTTATAATGATGAAGTGTTACGACAGAAATTAGCAAGGCTAATAATAAATGTTGATAAAAACACATTAGAACGCGAATCAAAAAAACCTCATGGTCCATTGGAAATTGCAGACATGGAATTACCAGTAAGACCTTGTCTGAAATCAAGTACATATTATCTGTGTATTCCAGTAAAATCTGGAGCTGAAATTCAAAACAAAGTAGGGGAACAGATTACTTATCAGGTAATAAGACCTTTTACTTATTTTGGAAATAAAGCTATAGTTATTTTTATATCAGCGAAAGAAGCAACGGAAGCATTTTATAATTTTGTTAAGAGAGCAAAGGCAAATCTTAACTTTGATATTTATGTTATAGATGGTAAAGCGCTTGTAAAATTATTAAAATATAATAAAATGATAGAATGATAATAAAGTTTTATTATGGAGTAAGTGAGAATGAAAATGAATTAACAACGTGTATTTTATAGAGAGCAAAACAGCACTTGATTTAACTTTCTGTAAGGAAATCCTTAAATAAAAGACAATTGAACTACAAATATAAAAATGTAATGGTAACAAATATCTTACTATTAAGAACCATTATAAAGATATGGACTTAAATGGAGATATATTTTAAGTAAAGCATTTGTATAGTTGACTGGTAGAAGGCAATTTGGCATACTCAGTACGTCGTTAAATAATTATTTAAGCTTGAGTGAAAAAGTAAATTCCGCACGTAAACTTAAATTCCATACAGAAGACTAAATTCTATATTTTAGGGTTTGACGAAATGCGTCAAACCCTTTAAAGT
>OIWL01000174.1_pt1 | contig 94164 bp, 72 predicted proteins | sample 1587561 | NCBI WGS metagenome assembly OIWL01 (sample SAMEA3888903, study PRJEB22519) | human gut metagenome | biome: human gut; feature: human-associated habitat; material: faeces | place: Denmark | collected 2010 | reverse complement strand
TGGAAAGTACTCTGCAAGGTCTCTCTTGTTAATAGTAATCTTTCCTGTACCTTCGGTTACGAAAATGCGTGCAATTGCACTTTTACGTCTGCCTAATGCATTTACTACTTCCATATCTATTATTTAAGTAAGTTTATATCAATTGTTTTCGGGTTCTGAGCATCATGTTTGTGCTCGCTGCCAGCATATACGTACATATTGCTCAGCAATTTAGCGCCCAATTTGTTCTTAGGCAACATACCCTTTACTACTTTTCTCAACAGTCTGTCATCACCGTTCGGTTTAGCCTGCAGACGAGCAGGAGTCATTTCTCTCTGACCACCGGGATAACCTGTGTATGACAAATACACTTTGTCAGTCCACTTATTACCTGTCATTTTAACTTTGTCGGCATTGATAATGATTACATTATCACCGCAATCTACGTGAGGAGTAAAGTTTGGTTTATACTTCCCTCTCAACAGTTTCGCAACTTTTGCGCCCAGACGACCCAATACTTGGTCTGTAGCGTCAACAATAACCCATTCTTTGGTTACCGTAGCTTTGTTTGCAGAAATGGTCTTGTAACTTAAAGTATCCACTCTTGATTTGTTTTTTAAATGTTACTACTAAAAAAATCTTCATTACGGATTAGCCACCCCGGACAAAGGTGGATTAACTCGCTCTGAATTAATTGCTTATCCTTATTAGATAATAATCGGCTTGCAAAGGTACGGATTTTCCCAAAACTGGCAAACGTTTTCTTCTTTTTTTTAAAGAAGCTGACTATCAATCACAAGCAATGTTAGGACACAAAACAAGCAATGTTCCCATGCAAAAGATTGCTTGCTTTGCATCGGAACATTGCTTATTATATCCGGATAGCCCGTTTTAACGAACAATATCTTCAGGGAATACAGGCGGCATCGTTACCCGCTTCCAGGTTTCATGATACCAACAGTTCAATTCATTGCCATTCAAATCTTTAGAAATAAAATATTTCAGATGCATAAGCCCGCCTTCTCCCATCTCAAACTCCAGGACATTATCTTTATTATCCAGCATGGGCAGATGAATATTCTTCTCAATACTTTCCCGATAGCTATTGTCCGTCAGCTGGATATAGGTACCATATCCGGTGATTATGGCATCTTTGCCGGGAATAAGAGTGAAATTGACGATACGCCCGTCATCGCTCAATACCTTGAATGTGTTACTGGGCTTCAAAGCACCGGGAACATCCGGAATTTCGGATACATAGTGACACAGCTGCCAGATACCTTTCAAATCCGCTGGTTTGAAACTCGCCTTCTTCTGCGCTGCCGCTCCTGTTACCGCCAACAGCACTGCTGCCAACATGGTAATGAAATACTTCTTCTTCATGTTCGTATATATTTGGTTAACGTATAGGCATCTGACTGTCACAAATATAAGTAATTATTTTAATATTATAACAGTTTATTAGTAAAAAAAGAGCCCGCACAACAAGATTGTGCGGGCTACTTCACTTATTTATTTTAAGAGTTAGAACTCTGCATTACGCGGCGTACGCGGGAAAGGTATTACGTCACGAATATTTGCCATACCCGTCACGAACAGAAGCAAGCGTTCAAAACCCAGACCAAAACCGGAGTGAGGGCACGTACCGAATCTGCGGGTATCAAGATACCACCACATATCCTTCATCGGAATATGCATTTCGTCAATACGCGTCATCAGCTTGTCATAATCAGACTCACGCTCAGAGCCACCGATAATCTCACCAATCTTCGGAAATAATACGTCCATTGCACGTACTGTTTTACCATCTTCGTTCTGCTTCATGTAGAACGCTTTGATTTCCTTCGGATAGTCAGTCAAGATAACCGGACGCTTGAAGTGTTCTTCCACGAGATAACGTTCGTGCTCAGAAGCCAAGTCCACACCCCAGTATACCGGAAATTCGAACTTATGACCTTTAGCAACAGCCTCTTCCAGTATCTTGATGCCGTCCGTATAAGGCAAACGTACGAAAGATTCTTTCAATACACCTTGCAGACGTTCAATCAAGCCTTTGTCAAACATATCGTTCAGGAACTTCACGTCGTCAGCACAGTTATCCAAAGCCCACTTCACACAGAATTTGATAAACTCTTCCGCCAGATCCATATTGTCCGTAATGTCGTTGAACGCTACTTCCGGTTCCACCATCCAGAACTCAGCCAAATGGCGTGGAGTATTGGAGTTTTCTGCACGAAATGTAGGACCAAAAGTATAAATAGCGCCCAGTGCCGTAGCAGCAAGTTCACCTTCCAACTGTCCGGAAACCGTCAGACTGGTTTGCTTACCAAAGAAGTCGTCATCATAAATGATGGAACCGGCTTCATCTTTCTTCAAATCATAGAGGTTCTTCGTCGTTACCTGAAACATCTGTCCGGCACCTTCACAGTCAGATGCCGTAATGATAGGTGTATGGAAATAAACGAAGCCTTTCTGATGAAAGAAAGTATGGATAGCTATCGCCATGTTATGACGGATGCGGAACACCGCACCGAAAGTATTCGTACGGGGACGCAGGTGAGCAATCTCACGCAGGAATTCCAGCGTATGACCTTTCTTCTGCAAAGGATATGTATTATCACAAGTACCCAGCACTTCAATCTCACGAGCTTGAATCTCAGCCTTCTGACCGGAACCTACAGACTCCGTCAATTCACCGTTCACACTCAGACAGGCACCGGTGGTAATATCTTTCAGCATCTCCTCATCAAAGTTTGCCAAATCTACTACAACCTGCACATTATTTATTGTAGAACCGTCATTCAGGGCGATAAAATTAACTTGTTTACTACCTCTGCGGGTACGAACCCAGCCTTTCACGTTGACCATAGCGCCGAAATCTTCGCGCTTCAACACGTCAACAATCTTTGTTCTACTAATCTTTTCCATAAATTTGTGTTAAACCTCTATATTATATAATTACTCAAAAGAGCCCATGCGCAGGTAGTTTACTTCCTGTTCGCTCAAATAGCGCCATTCACCACGACGTAAGCCTTTCTTAGTCAGTCCGGCAAAGAATACGCGGTCGAGTTTGACTACCTTGTAACCCAGTGACTCAAATATACGACGAACAATACGGTTCTTACCTGAGTGAATTTCAATACCCACTTCATCCCGTCTAACATCATCCGTATAACTGATAGCATCTGCATGGATTTCACCGTCATCCAACTGAATACCGGCTGCAATCTGATCCATATCAGCTTTCGTCACATTTTTATCTGTATGTACGTGATAAATCTTCTTCTTCAGGAACTTCGGATGTGTCAGTTTAGAAGCCAGGTCACCGTCGTTCGTCAGCAACAACACACCTGTAGTGTTACGGTCCAAACGACCTACCGGATAAATACGCTCATCGCAAGCACCCTTCACCAAATCCATCACTGTACGACGTGCCTGCGGATCATCCGAGGTAGTCACAGTATCTTTCGGCTTATTCAGCAAGATATAAATCTTACGTTCAATGCTCACCATCTGATCATGGAACTTCACTTCGTCAGCACGTTTGATCTTAGTTCCGAGTTCTGTAACCACTACTCCATTTACTGAAACCACACCTGCCGTGATGAATTCATCCGCCTCACGACGAGAGCAGACACCTGCATTAGCCAAGAACTTGTTCAAACGGATCGGTTCATTAGGATCCGTAAACTGTTCCTTATATTCTATCTGTTTCTTACGGCTGTACTTTGCATTCGGATCATAATCCGGCGTACGACGCTGCTGGGGACGACCATATCCGCCTCTTCCGCCATCCGGATTGAAGCGTGGACGCTGCGGGCGGTCGCCATAAGAAGAACCTCCATAAGAAGAGCCACCATAAGAACGTTGTGGACGATCACCACCATCACCGCTATTATAGCGAGGACGATAAGGACGGTCGTTGTTATAAGAACGCTGTCCGTCACCACTATTGAAACGCGGGCGTTGGGGACGGTCACCATAAGAAGAGCCTCCATAAGAAGGACGCTGTGGACGATCACCACCATCACCGCTATTATAGCGAGGACGATAAGGACGGTCACCACCACCGTTGTTTCCATAAGAAGGACGTTGCGGACGATCGCCGTCACGATTATAGGACGGACGATCACCATACGAGCGTTGCGGACGATCGCCACCCTCGCGATTGTAAGACGGGCGGTCGCCATAAGAACGTTGTGGACGTTCACCACCTTCAGCATTAGGGTTAAAGCGCGGGCGATACGGGCGATCACTGCTGTAAGCACGCTGTGGGCGTTCGCCACTCTCGCTGTTAAAACGCGGACGATAGGGTCGGTCACCACCTTCACGGTTGTAAGACGGACGGCTGTAATTGTTTTCTCTTTCAAATCTGTTGCCTGAATTCTCCTCACTGGAAGAATCGTCACGCCAATTTTCGTTTTCTGTACTCATTGTTTTATTCGAATAAAATTAAACGTTGGCCTCACGGCCATTCTATTATCACTCTTATACCTTATTATTATATATGTATACTATATTAACAATCGCCGGATTTAAAATGTTGGCTTCATTATACAGCTAAATTTAATATTTCCAGCTTAGATTCCTGTATATGTATGAGGAGTAATCGCACGCAATTCTTTCTTTATTTCCTCATCTACATTCAAACCTTCAATAAATTCCTTTATAGAAGCTTCCGTAATAGCCTGATTAGTGCGGGTTAAGGCCTTCAACGCCTCGTACGGATGCGGATATGCTTCACGGCGCAGAATTGTCTGAATAGCCTCAGCTACCACACTCCAGCAATTATCCAGATCGCGATAGATAGCCGTTTCGTTCAGCAACAATTTACGCAAACCTTTCAATGAGCTCTGAATGGCAATTACGATATGTCCGAACGGAACGCCTACGTTACGCAATACGGTAGAATCCGTCAGGTCACGTTGTAAGCGGGACACAGGCAGTTTCACCGACAAATGTTCCAGAATGGCACTTGCCACACCCAGATTACCTTCCGCATTTTCAAAGTCAATCGGATTCACTTTGTGCGGCATGGCGCTGGAACCTACTTCACCGGCTTTAATCTTCTGCTTGAAATATTCCATGGAAATATATTGCCAGAAGTCGCGGTTCATATCGATCATTACCGTATTTATGCGCTTCATAGCATCGAATACAGCAGACAGATTATCATAATTAGAAATCTGCGTAGTATATTCTTCACGTTCCAAACCCAGTTTTTCAGCAACAAACCGGTTACCAAATGCTTTCCAGTCGAACTCCGGATAAGCCACATGATGCGCATTGTAATTTCCGGTAGCACCACCGAACTTGGCAGTAAGCGGACAAGACTTCAAAGTAGCCAGCTGGCGTTCAAGACGATATACAAATACCATCACCTCTTTTCCCAAACGAGTAGGTGAAGCCGGCTGACCGTGTGTCTTGGCAAGCATAGGAATAGCCGTCCATTCTTCCGCATACGTACGAAGTTGCGCAATCAGTTCCTCTATTTGTGGATAATAAACCTGTTCCAAAGCCTCTTTGATAGACAAAGGAACGGAAGTATTATTGATATCCTGTGAAGTCAGTCCGAAATGAATAAACTCTTTGTAGTCATCCATTCCACCCATTTTATCAAACTCTTCTTTCAGGAAATATTCTACGGCTTTTACATCATGGTTCGTTACGCTCTCAATATCTTTGATACGCTGCGCGTCAGCTTCAGAGAAGTTACGATAGATATTTCTTAATGTTTCAAATACGTTTTTGTCTACGCCTTTTAATTGCGGCAAAGGCAATTCGCACAAGGTGATGAAGTATTCCACTTCCACTTGCACACGGTATTTTATCAAGGCAAATTCCGAGAAGTAAGCTGCCAAAGCATCTGTTTTTCCTCTGTATCGACCATCAATCGGAGAGATAGCAGTAAGTAAATCAAGTTCCATACGTGTATATTAGATAATTATCGAGCCGCAAAATTAGCTTTTTTTTCTGAGTAATAAGCCATAAAGGGGAAAGAAAGTTAAGTAAGGAAGTTAACAGATAAAAAAATAGCCTTACAACAACTTGTAAGACCACTCATTATAGAAATCGGATGTGGGCGCTGAGGGATTCGAACCCCCGACCCTCTGGGTGTAAACCAGATGCTCTGAACCAGCTGAGCTAAGCGCCCGTACACTTCCGTTTCAAAAGCGATGCAAAGGTACAGCTTATTTTGAGAATACCAAAACTTTCGATAATTATTTTTTCACTTTTTTATTTCAAAAGAAACGAAGTCACTGATTATCAACAACAAAAAACTTTCTAAAAAATAAGATACATATCACCAGAAATCCGGCTATCACTACAAACGCCCATACCCCTCCTATCTGCCTCCTCTGTTTTTTCTCCCGTTCATCCACTTTTATCAACGATTTACCAACCGCAAAAGAAGAATCGGCTTTCACAAAAGAATGTTCCGCACATCCTTTCTGCAGTTGCATCCTTCCTCTATCAACCACCTTTTTAGTAACGGAAAAAGACTTCCTTTGCGCCATTCTTCCATTCTCACAACCTACTCCTATGGTATCCTCTTTCCAAGAGAAGACAGTTTCTTCTATATGCTCATCGGCCTGCCTGTTATTTTCCCATTCCGTTTTTCGTACGTTATCCACTTTTTCATAATGCCCTTTTGCAGTAACAGAGTCTATTTCCACATTCCGTTCCATCCGGAAATGAGAACTGCCACATGCCGACAAGAAAGGCAAAACCACCCCTATCAACAACCATTTCTTAACATCAAAGCAAGGGCATACCTTTATAAATTCATCCGGTTCTATCCTCCCATCTCCATTCAGGTCCGGCGAAGTATCCCGATGCCCCATCACTGTCACTATCCCATAACGTTGTTTCAGTTCTTCGATAAGCCGTTTCAACGTTTCTTTCTGCGCCCTGGTTCGTGTATCAGCCGGATGCCCCCTGGCGTCCAACCCACCAATATAGCAGATACCAATACTTCGCTCATTCCATCCGATACAATGAGCCCCCATCCGTGCAACCTCTCTCCCGGGTTCCACACTTCCATCCAACCGTACCACATAGTGATATCCTATTTCGTTCATCCCCCGGACACGATGCCAACAATCTATATCTTTAGCGCTGAAATCCATTCCCGCCTGCGTAGCCGAACAATGAATTATAATCGAATCGATTTTCCTCATAATACTTATTTTTTAAGATTAATAATCCGACGGAGGAATACGTTTTCCACACCCTCTTATCTCACATTTCTTTATTTCCGACTCCTTCTGTGCCAATTCTACTTCATGGCAACGGATCATCCACCCCATTTTATCTTCCTGCTCCTTCCGTAGTTCAGCATAAAGTCCGTCAATCTTCCCATCGCGCTGTTCCAGGCGCTCTTCAAGCCAATCCACCTTCTTTCTGCGATTCTCCTCCTCTATACAACTCACTGATGCCTCCTCCTTCCGGGCATCCATTTTTCGGTAAGTAACCAATCGCACGAGCCATTTAATGGCCTCCAGCCCGCCAATGGCAGTGATGAAGGCCATAATTGTTGTCAACGACACCTAACTTACGTTATACAGAAGGGTCCTCTCCTTCCCCTTCTCCTCCGGAAGGAGTACCGGAGCCGTCATCATTGATTCTGTCCAGGTCTTTAAACGTCAATCCATCGGTGCGGGTAGAGGATGCTCCTGCATTAATACGTATATCCTTATTCGCACGAAAACAGATACGCAATCCTGTAATATCACTTGCCGAAAAATCTTCCGGCTTATCGGTTCCTTTACTTTGCGCCGACAGGTAAAAATAACCTATTCCGTCGATATTAACCGAACGTCCAGTCAGAAGAGTCTTACGCAGTAGTGTCCGAAAATCTTTCAGTACACTGATTGTCTCACCTTCACTCACACCCGAGTTTCCACTGATTTCCTGCGCCACCTCTTTTAGTGTTGCCGCGGTGTCATACTTATAAGAAATAATAGGATACGTTCTTTTAACTGAACTTTTGTCTGTCGGATCACTAAACCGTAAAATTCTTTTAAATCTAATTGCCATAATCTTTTTTTTAAATAAATACTAATGTTATTACTTCGCTAACGTTAACATTGCAAAGATGCGACATTCACATCAGAGACAAAAAGACAGGTTACAGCATCCTCTTAATACGATTTAATATATAAAAAGAGACAATTACAGGACAAGAAAGAGAGAAAGGAAAGGTAATAAAAGAGTTATTTCTATTTCCCGGCAAGTAAGCATAACCTAAAACTACATTAAAAACCAGAATCCCCCAAAAAGCCAGAATCGCACATTTACAACTCCGGCCTTTTTTATATTTAGTGTGAGTTTCAATATCACAAAATAAAGATAGCCAAACTCCTCCGTAAAACAGAGAAATCTGGCTATTGATAGCTACATTTGAGATGAAAAGAATGTAGCATCATATTCAAAAAGGACGCATTGAATTCTAAATAAAAGCCCTCCTTATAAATAAACCACGCCTGATTTAAAAGGAGGGCTACACAAACAAACAATAATATTAAGCAGGATTATCATGATTCACATCAGAATAATCCGGCACTCCTTACTCTATCTTAATCTTTAGAGTAAGGAAGAAAGCATTGGACGAATCCAATGTTTGGGGTTATACAATCGTCTTTTTCTGTTTCCAGATGAAATAGGGAATACAGAAAAACAAAAAAAGGCCTTTCAGCAGACTCAAAAAAATCCTCATCAAGAGTTTATTTCTTCATACGTTTTTTAATCTCCACAACAATATAAATTGCATCTTAACCCGTTACACAAAAACCCATAGGAGAAATGAGTCACTTAAGCAAGAATATCCGTCAACTATTTCACAATCGCCTCCTTGATTGATTCCACGATATAACACACATTATCATCCGTCACATAAGGACCAGCAGGCAAACAGAAACCCGTTTTGAATATCTCTTCTTCTACACTGTTAGTATAGAAAGGAGCATCGGCATAAACCGGTTGTTTATGCATCGGTTTCCATACCGGCCTGGTTTCAATCATTTTCGAAAGCATGAATACACGCAATGCTTCCACATTCTGATTGGGCTGACAATCTGTTGTAGCACTGTTCACAGCTTTAATTACACCGGCAGCCCCCCCCACAGCAGTCTTAACAATTTCCTTATAAGCATTCTCCTGACCAACAATCCTCACATCAGGGTCAATGGTAGCAGTACACAACCAGAAGTTTGCGTCATAGCGTGAGTCCGTTGGTTGTTTATGGACATGAATCCCCTCTACATCCTTCAATAGTTTCTCATACAAAGCCTGTACATGCTTGTGGTGGGCAATATGCGCATCTGCCACAGTCATCTGACCACGACCAATACCAGCACAGATATTGCTCATACGATAATTATACCCGATAGCTGTATGTTGATAATAAGGATAAGCATCACGTGCCTGAGTGGCATACCACATAATGGTGTTCTTATCTTCAGCATTTTGGCAAACCAAAGCTCCACCACCCGATGTAGTAATCATTTTATTACCGTTAAATGACAGTACACCAAACTTACCAAATGTACCCAGTACTTTACCGTCAAACTTGCTACCAAAGCCTTCTGCAGCATCTTCTATGACCGGAATATCATATCGGTTCGCAATCTCCATGATCTTCTCGCAGTCATAAGGCATCCCATAAAGTGCCACAGGTACAATCGCCTTAGGCTTCCTGCCAGTCTTAGCGATACGGTCTTTGATGGCCTCCTCAAGAAGTATGGAATCCATATTCCACGTGTCTATTTCAGAACCCACAAACACTGGTTTTGCACCAAGATAAGTAATCGGATGCGACGAAGCACAAAAGGTAAACGACTGTACTATTACCTCATCACCAGCCCGAACACCACAAGCAAGCAATGCAAGATGCACAGCAGCCGTACCAGCCGAGAGTGCAACAACTTCACTCTTACTTCCGACAAATTTTTTAAGGTCATTTTCAAACGCATTCACGTTCGGTCCCAAAGGTACCACCCAGTTGGTATCGAATGCCTCTTTCACAAATTTCTGCTCAATGCCCTCTTCACTCATGTGGGCAAGGCAGAGATAAATCGTCTTTTTAGGAACGTAAGCCATTGTTTATATTTTATTTTGTTATTTCTAGTATGATTTTACAAGGCACACCATATGCCTTACAATTATCTGGAATATCTTTAACTACCACACTACCGGCACCAATAAAACAGTTTTTGCCGATTCTAACACCTTGAATAATGGTCGAACCAACGCCAACCCAGGTTCCTTCCCCCACATGTACATCACCGCTAATCGTGCAACCAGGTGCTATATGAACGTAATCACCAATCACACACTCATGATCTATACTGGCCTTCGTATTGACAATGCAATGCTTACCAATCTTTACTTCTGTTTGGATAATAGCACCTTGCATTATCACAGAACCCTCTCCAATTATGGCAGTAGACGAAATGATTGCTGTGGGATGAATTGCCATGGTAAATTTACAATTAAGGCGTTCTGCAATTATCTTACGAATCTTACAGTTGCCAATACTGATAATAAAAGGAGACAACCCAGTGGCATCATGCAAGATTGGAGTACCACTTAATTCTTTAAGGTTGGGGTTATCGTCCACCAAGCCTTCAACTACTCCACCTTGTGCTTTTATAATATCAATGATCACTTTGGCATGACCACTTGCTCCATATAAATACATTAGTTATTTCCGTTAAAAGGTTCCATTGTGGCGTTGCCTTCTTGTGAAATTCCGTCGCGAACAAGTACCTTTTTGATTGTTATGAAAATCACTTTAATATCTGTTATTAATGTACAGTGATCAACATACCACACATCCAAGGCAAATTTCTCGCTCCATGACAACGAATTGCGACCATGACACTGCGCCCAGCCAGAGATTCCGGGACGCACTTCGTGACGACGAGCCTGCTCCTGGCTATACAAAGGTAAATATTGCACCAGCAACGGACGAGGACCAATTAACGACATGTCGCCAACCAACACATTCCAAAACTGCGGTAATTCATCAATACTTGTAGAACGCACAAATTTTCCAACTTTCGTTAACCGCATCTCATCGGGTAGAAGATTGCCGTTGGCATCACACTCGTCGGTCATGGTTTTGAACTTTACAATCTTAAAAATCTTACTGTCTTTGCCGGGACGCTCTTGGAAGAAAAATACCCCGGCACCTTTATTTGCAAAGTGTAACCACAGGGTTATGATAACCAACGGAATAAATAAAAAGCTCAACGTTATAAAAGCAATACAGAAGTCAATAAGCCTTTTAAAAAAATATTTATACATCTAAAAAATCATTTAAGTAGTGAATCATAATATTTTTTCCAATGATTCACCACAACATCACCAGCAAATTTCTCCTGTACACGTTTGCGCCCAGCCTTGCCAAACGCTTTACATTTCTCTGAATTCTCAGCCAATTCCTTCATGCAGACATAAAGAGATTCTACATTACCCACCTTACATCGTAAACCAGTTTCACCAGAAACGCTCGCATCAAGTACACCATACACATCGCTTGTAATGGTTGGCAAACCAAGACAAGCCGCCTCTATCACGCTGCTACCAAAGCCTTCACGATAGGTCGGTAATACAAACACATCACCAGCCTGAAGCATACGCTGCGGTTCGTACGTAACGCCATAATATAAAAAACTCTCCTTTGTTAAATTGTTATACTGTCCAAATGTAGTAGCAATATTCTCTTCATCCATTCCAAAGAGGAGTAAGAAAACATTCTTATTAGTTTCAACCAAACGGTTGAATGCCGGTAACAATTCATACAAACCTTTATCATGGTTCAATCGCCCCATAAAAACAAATACTACTTTATCATCGGTAATGTTCAATTCCTTACGAACAGCCACGCGGATATCAACAGAAGGATTGAAACGCACTATGTTCACACCACTAATAGAGCCGTCGCCCAAAACACAAGCCTTTGTAGTATTGACTACCCCCTGCAAAACAAGAAAATTCTTCTGCGAATTACCATCTACCAAAATATGCGTATTAAGTTTAGCTATAAACCAATCCAAAGATTTCAGTATAAAACGCATTCCCCCCTTACGAGTAGCCCACACTTGCCCTGTAAAGATATGAATGCGAATAGGAACATGTGCTAAGAACCCAGCTAAAGCACATACTAATCCAGCTTTGGGAGTTACAGAATGTACAGCATCGAATTTCATCTTTTCAAAGTAAGATGACAACTGACATACGGCCTTTAAATCTTTCCCAATAGATATTTCTCGTTCAATATCTATCTTATAATAGCCACAAATATTCAGTTCCTTCACATCGTCTGGAGACTGTATATTCCCAGCCAGATAAACATCATAATCCTTTCGAAGTGCCTCTATATGATCTTTTAAGAAAGCATGGGCAGTGATCGATACTGCTACAACAAAACATATTTTCTTTTTTGCCATAAGCAATTAGTTTCAATCAGTCAATACTGGAAATTCCGTAGGATCTATATAATATCCTCCATATAAATTATCAGTAAATTTCTTTGGTAGTACTTTATTAGCAAGCCATAGCATTGGCCACATCCATTTCATTTGTCTTTGTTGTATGCCATTGGCATCAGCTATTTGTTTTATCCGCTCAGTGATACTCAATATCGGGGTATCTTGTGGGCAGAAGACACCTCCTATATCTATTGTAAGTAATCGCTTAAGTACAACTGCAACATTCTCTACACTTATAAGTGAAAACTTGTAATCAAATTTACAAACAGGCATAAACTTTAACTTTGCCAACTGCTCAATACGATGATAAAATGTACCAGGGCAATGTTTACCATACACATTGGGCAGCCTTACTAACTGTACATATAATCCATCAACTCCTCTTAACATCTGCTCACCCTTGGCCTTGCTACGTCCATAAGGAGTATTGGGTCGTAATGGAGTATTGCGCGTTATAGGGTTAACCTTGCCAAACTGTGGACCTAGGCCAACAACTGCCATTGTAGAAATATAGATGAATTTCTTCACCCCCTGCACAACAGCCAACTTTGCCATTCCATAAGGAGTCTCAGCATTCACTTTATTGTACAATGCTTCATCTGTTATCTCAGGATGATGCACTATAGCCGCAAAATAAATTATCGTATCTATGGCAGAATAATCAAAAGACCTCCATTCATCACCACGTACACTTAGTGTTATATATGTTTTATTCTCCAACTGCCCCATAAAAACCTTGGCGATAAAAGAATTAGGACCAGCTATAAGCATTTTTTTATCTAAAACCATTGTTATGCAGTCGTTGTATTTATATGATCGAATAGAATCTTTGCAAGATTATCCCATGACAGAGAATCTATGTAATCTTTAGCTTTACTAACTATTTTTTGATGGGCATCAAAGTTCTCTACCGCATTTTTCATCTGCATATAAAATGAAATTACAGATATATCTGAAATCAAAGCCAATTGACCATCTAAAGTTTGCTCAAGTAGCCCTTCGTTATTTGTTACGATTAGAAGTGAATTTTCACGCATAGCGATAGGAATTACACCCGATTGTGAAGCAGAAGTATATGGAATTACCGTAATAGTATTAGGCATTGAAAAATATTTATGTACCTCATCATCTCCTACATATCTGTTTTCCACAACAGTATTAGAACAAAGTGCAAGTGCCTCCTTATATTCCGATATATTGCCAGAACCTATTATACGTAACGATATATCGTTACGTTCAAGTGCTAATTTCCTATATGCTTCAGTAAGTATTTCTATACCCTTATATTGGGTTATTCGGCCAAAAAACAAGAAATTGTATTTCGCTATTGGAATTGTTACTTCCATATTTATAGAATCAACATCATAATGCGAAAAAGCGCCATGAGGTATAACCACAACATTCTCTCGTTTCTTTTTATAGTGTTCTACCATATAGTTGAAAAATGTTTTTGATAAAATCACAACAGAATCGGCCATCCATATAGCAATGCGTTGTCCTAGTACAGGAGGTAACGGTTCATTAGGATGCACAATTGGATCATGACAAGTAAACACAAATTTTGCATCCCTAAAAGCAAGATAACGCATTGCTAATATCCAAGGATGCCCCATTGGAGTATATAACACATCAACTTTTATATTTTTAAAATACGATTTTATCTCTCCAACATACATAGATAAAAATTTCCAAGTTGCTGAAATTAAACCTCGATAGTGATCAGATGTCGGTATCAAAAATAATTTCTTCAACGGAAGCACTTTCCAAAGATCAAGATTATCCACCTGTGCAGATATAATTACATATACATTACAATCATGGGCCAATAATCCTTTAGTCATTTCTAAAGAATATTCTGCACCTGCCCCATGTCGTCCCAAATATGATACTACGATATTTTTCACCATTCTTTACCGTGCTTTATATCTTATATATATATTAAGGATTAAGCCTCCAGGAATTGCTAAAAAGGTTATAAATGGACGAGGTGAAGTAAAAAGCATATCCCATTCATGTCCAAAAATACAACTTGATACATAATGCATCGCATTACGAAAATGTTTAATCCACGTGAAATATGTCATTGACATATACAACCTACGGAGTTGTGCAAAACTATGTGGTGAATTCTTAAATTGGCGATAAAGATTTGCTGACATACCATCATCCTGATAATCCACAAAACAAAGATTTTTATTTATAACAAAAAACTTATATTTGGCATCAATCTGTAAATAATAGTATATAGGATTGAAGTTTTTCTCACCTTTAAATACAGGCATTGGAGATAATTCCTTCAGTAAATCAGTACGACAAACTTTCTTATCATCGCCAGTATGGAATTCCGCTATTTCATGGAAATGAAATATCCCTTCTTTCGTAAACTCACCTCCATTAGCCGTCCCGTCAAGTCTATAGTCCAAACCAACTATACCAGCCAAATTTTTTCCTCTACATTTTTTTTTCCAAGTGCTTACAATGATTTCCACAGCATCGTCAGGCATATAATCATCACTATCTATACAAACATTCAACTCTGTATCCATGTTTGCTATAGCTGTAGTGTAGCCAGTATGTAAACCTCCATTTTCTTTCTTTATATAGCGAATAGGGAATTTCTGCTCTTTTAACCACGGTCTTACAATATCTTCCGTATTATCAGTAGAACCATCGTCTATAATAAGCCACTCAAAATCATCACTTGTCTGGCGACATAAACTTTCATGTAGCCGCACCAATGTATCACTCCTATTGTAAGTCGGAGTAAATACCGTTAATGTTTTCATCTTGCTTTATTGATTATTTTGTCAATGTCATTGTGTATCGACACCGATATCATTAATACTCTAGTGAATAATAATAGTGTTCTGTATATTGAATTCATATTTGGCAAACAAGTTGCGAGCACTTCCGAAGCATCAACACATCATTATTACTTTACGGATTTTAAATACTCGGCCATCTCGGCCATTGTATAAGACTGCATACCATATTTATTTCTACAATATGCAAAATGTTTCAATACTTCTTCCAAGAAATCAAAATTCTCATTGACATTTGTCCCGAAGTTATGTGGATGCCACCATAGATGGCAAAGACTGTTAGTCTTTGCCGCATACTCCAACTCTGCTTTTACATGACGCAAGCGTTGCCCCTCAAGAATTTTCAATTTTAATGAATATGGACGAATCATACGCGTAGCAGGAATATTTATACAACCAAATTTTATGTCTATCTCAGAATACTTTGCCACAGAATGTCTACCTATTTTAACATATGCGTTGAGTAATCGACATATACGTTGTACTATATTAGAAAAATTACCAGTCTTATGCGCAAAGAACTTCTTTGCATTTCCACGATACACTGTAATACCATGCTTTGCACAAACTTTTAAACATTCCTCGTCCACTTCATTACGAGGAAATACTATGCTTTTTAAGTTAAGACCTCGCTCTGCAGCAACTTTACATGCTTGTGAAAGGTCGGCATCGAACTGTTTTGTCGTCTGCCCCTTCGCCCAACAATAATAATGGCAGAATGTATGCGTCCCCACTTCTATATTCTTATTGGCTTGTAGTTGTGCTATGCTATCTGGAGCGAAGAACAATTCATTATGTTCTTCTTTTATCTGTTTAATATAATTGTTAGTATACGGAGATAATATTTGCTCATCGTACGAAGGCTTTAATACGGGTGAGTATTCCATTGCTTGTCTTTGGTCCTTACAAAAAATAAAACCTACCACAGCAAACGTAGCATGTATGTCATACTTGTAGAACAACTGTAAAAGACGAGATATTACTTCACTAACCTGTTTAATATTACTCTGTCCATAATCCTCAGGTGTGAACAAATCTCGTACCCCCCACATTAATTCATAATCAAGCGAGATGACCAAACTTCCATGAATGTTATTCCTTACCATGTTATTTCTCCATCTGATTCCGCAAGTGTTACGAAAGCAAAAGCACGATTCTTTATTGCCTCCTTATCTGTTTTGTATTTTTTCGTGCCTATTATAGGTCGTGGGCGCCCTATTGATTTATAATGATGTGACTCTAACACACTATCAATCACAGCATGAGATGAGCCACAAATAGCAATAGGAACATGTATCTTATTTGCAATTTTATGTGTAGTCTCTACTATTTGTTCAAAGGCGTTAGTATCATTAAGCAAACAACGGAAATCGAGTAACACAATAGCCGTAATATGTTTCTGAACAATTGTAGTTACAACAAAATAATCTCCCGTTATACCATTCACATACACCACATACGGGTGAAAGTCATTAAAAAAACGCCATTTCAAAAAAATAGCATCTCTACCCACTTCAAACAAATTAACATTAAACGGTTGTTTTAATTTGGGCATTTCATCAAATGTCTCAACCTTTTTCCAACCTTTTCCAATAGTTTTTGGATATTTACTCTTTGCAATCCTACCCCGAAATAATGAAGTAACAAACCATAAAGGGTTAATCAAACCTACATATTTGCGAATATCACCAAGTAATTGTTTACCTAAAGCCAAATGTAGTTTTACCGCATTAGGTCCTGAGCCTGTACAATAATAGTTAGGATATTCTCCTAATGCATATTGCATAAAATCAAGCCCCACACAATCTTTACGTAAATCTTCATTGACTATAAGATCAAAACACCAATGAGCTTCCTCATAAACTCCTTTATAGTAAAACGACATCCTTGAGTAAAATTCCTGTCCATAGAACTTTCCATCCTTCTCAACTACAAGTATATCAGATACAGCATCAGAATGACGAGCCACCCAAAAATCTATGATTGGCTTCGTTTGTTCGCCACGTTCAGGAAATCTCTGCTTATTATACTCCACAAGTTGCGGTATATCTTTTCGAATAATATGTTTGAAATTATACATAAATATTATCTCAGAATTGCAATATTACACCACCCCAACTTAAACCAACACCAAAACCTGCGCACATCACCTGCATACCTTTATGTATAGTGCCAGCCTCCATGCAATCTTTCAAACCTATCATCACTGTAGAAGAAACGGTATTACCAGTAGTTTCAAGGTTTATATAATATTTATCCTTTGGTAACACGCATACCTTACGGATGGTGTTGAGCATGAATTTATTTGCTTGATGAAACAAATAGTAATCGACATTATCCTTATCAATACCATTTTTATCAAGTACTTGCTTCATCATAACAGGTACTGTTTCAAGAGTAAAATTAAAAATAGCACCACCATTCATATACAAGTAATCATCGTACCATGTATGACCTTCGTCATCGATAATCGATTTATTCGTCTTCTCTGGTATACGGGCACCACCAGTTTTCACTATGAGGTTGTTTGCTCCACTACCATCTGTTCCAAGTGCAAACTCACCTATCCGTGCAAAGCCTTCAGTAGAAACAAGGCACGCAGCAGCGCCATCGCCAAAGATAGAACGGTTACTCTTGTCTGAAGAGTGTAAATATTTGTTATATGTTTCGGCCGTGAGAACAAGCACGTTCTTAGCTATTCCACCTACAATAAGTCCTTTTGCTACTGCCATACCATAAATACAACCAGAACAACCAAGGTTGTAGTCAAATGCGCCTGCTGTGGTTGGTATACCTAATCTGTCTTGAAGGATACATGCCGATGAAGGCAGATGATAGTCGGAACTCTGTGTACAAAGTAAAACAAAATCAATCTCCGAAGGGCTAACACCAGACTCTTCAAACAACTTGCGGGCAGCCTTCTCTGCTAAATCTGTTGCTGTCTCGTCCTTCATTGCAATATGGCGAGAATTTACTCCAACCTTTACTGCCACTTTATCAACACTCCACTCAGGAAATTCCTTTAAGAGTTCCTCATTAGTTACTACCATTTCAGGCAGATAATAACTGATTGCCTTTATATATACCATAGTCGTTTACTTCTATTTTTTAACAAGATTTTAAAGCACCAATACACCTTCACCACCACCGCTTATGTCTATGGCAGTTCCTGTCATCCATGAACTTGCATCACTAAGCAGATAGATTGCTAAATTTGCTACATCTTCTACCTCCCCAAATCGCTTCAATGGATATGTTAATTCAGCTTTGTGTAATTCCTCTTTAGATAGCCCATCCTTAAGTATTAAATCAGTCCATACCATACCAGGACAGATACTGTTAACACGAATCATACGAGGTGCCAATTCAAGTGCAAGACATTTTGCATATGAAAGCATAGCACCTTTTGAAGCACTATATACAGCATTACCCATACTTGGAGCATTTGCCGCACGAGAAGCTATAAAAACGAGAGATGCAGCCTTGTTTATTTTCTTTTCCTTAAGAAGAGCTGTTTGTAAAAGTACAGGGGCTTCAAAATTAGGACGCATCACCTGAGTAATATTCTCTTGTGAAATCATCTTACAAGGTACACGACTACCTATACCAGCACACTGTACCACACCGTCAAGTTTAGGCAGTGCAGCTACCAATACTTCAATATCGGCCCTATTAGTCAAATCTGCTTTTACAGCCTGATTATCACCAGGCATCTGAGCAAGCGTAGCGTTCAAACGCTCCTCGTTACGTGCAGTGATAATTACAGTTGCTCCCATCTTGGCACAAGAAATAGCTATCGCCTGTCCTATACCAGCCGATGCTCCTGTCACAAGAATCGTCTTACTGTGCAACGTAAATGGGTTGAACATTTCCAACATTACTTGCTGTTGATAAGATTAAAAAGATCTTCCACTGTAACACAAGCCTTAATTTCTGTACCGGTAACAGTCTTAGCATACTGTGTTTTAACCATGGCTATAACTCCCATACCAACAAGTGACCCCCATTCGTCAAGATCATGAAAAACGGTTGTTGCTGTGATTTCTGATACGTCAGTGTCATCAAACAGTTCTGCGAAATTCGCAATAAATTCATTTAGTTCCATATTATTTTTTTATTACGCTGAATATTATCGTTTTAATAATTTACTTAATCTCATAATCCATTTTTCGCCCCAAATTTCTATAAGCTTATTTTTCAATTCATGCAAACGCCAACTCATGGTATTATGATCTATCCATGAGCATGAATAATGATGAATAGATACCGTATTATCTGTAATAGTCGTTATACCTGTAGTAGAATCCATTGGACAGAACACGTCACAAGGATACAATATTATGCCTGCAACAGTCTGCTGCTTATGTATTTTCTTTAAACCATATTTATCTAACATTTGAGTCGTGTAATCAACTACAGTCCCCTCTTCCGTAGAGAAATGAACTTTTGATTCGTAAAAATCAAGCATCTCCTTATAAAAGTTTAGCCCTGATTCTGTTCCTAATCCAAGTCCTGGATTAACTCCTAATGTTGCAACATTTTTTGTTCTTTTTTCGGTAAAAGGTCCTTTTTCAAAGGCCATAAAATTGCCTGCAGCTACTACATGTTCCATATTACGAATAACCTCGACGTCGGTATCAAAATAGAGTCCACCTTCATGGTAAAGCACATAAAAACGCGCATAATCACTCACGAAAGCATATTTCTTTGCTTCGTATGCTTCCATAACGTAAGGGCAACAATTCACATCGAAATTGCTCTCATTCCATTCCCTTATCTCATAGTCAGGTAAGTATTTCTTCCATGATGCGATACACATTTGTGCATCTTTTGGCAAAGGATTGCCCCCAAACCAGCAGTAATGAATAATTTTTGGTATCATATTATTCCGTAATAAACTACATCCATGAAAAATGTAAATCCTATGTGTAGCATTAATATCAGTACAACTTTCTTATTTTGATCAGACCAAATTTCAAGTTTTAATAAAGGATAAGCAATAACGATGGGGTACATAAACCACGAAAGATAAGCAAAACGATTAGAGAATGAAGAATTTATCACCATCACCCAAAATGAGTTAGCTAAAATATAGGTATTAATTAATACTACATACAACTTATCATAAATGTGTTTCTTAACAATTACTATATATGCTAACCAAATTGGCATTACACTATATAATAGAAAATCCCATCTAAAACCCGTTCTGTTAAATTGAGCTGATTCCTCTGCTGTGGTTCCTAAATAACTGGACACCCGATCATCAAAACCAAGACCTGCAAAAAAATTTGTAATTGTACCACCTATAGACAATGACAAAACAATAGAGAAAACCCACCAAGTAAACGCCCACCTAAAATCTTTTTTTATAAAAAAAGCGCAATACATACTTAATACAGGCAACGCCGTGCTTTTATGAATACCTATTGCAAGAAATGAAATAATTGTAGATATTATAAACCCTCGCTTTGTATCCTCTAATAAATAAGATATTGCAAGTAAAACTACAGAGCAAGCCACTCCATTACGTACCCCATTGTAGGTACAAGCATAGAAGGAAAAAGCACTTAAACAAAACAACATAGCTACCCATTCACAACCAAACTCCAATTTTCTTACTGCGGCATACATGCAGGTCAAATACATCAAACAACAAAAAGTAAACCAGATATCTACAGAAAATCCCATTGTTGAGAAGACATATTGTAATCTATCATATAACCAGTCCTCTTCGAAAGCCACTTCACCTGTGGTTTTCATCATCTCATATATTTGAGCGTATAAATAACTATCTGCCCAATGCCCACTGAAATTCATTCTAAAACCTATCAGTAAAGAAAATATAGCGATGTAAATTATCATCCCATTCGCCCTGCTTTTGACATACAGAATTGAATTGCCAGCTCTACTACCCCATTTAATGTACTGCACTATACAGAAGAGCATAGTACTCCATAACCATATATTATGAAATAATAAAGTATAATCCATTATAATAAAGTATATATTTTTTCCACTTCTGCTTCATTACCATAGTCATGGGTCTGAAGATATTCTGTTATCATACTTCTAAATACTGTATCTTTTATAACACTAGCCATTCCCTTTGCTATCTCCTGTCCATCGAGTGATACAATCACCCCATCTACACCATTCACAACCTGAGACTTGGCAGTTGGATAGTTAGTAATCACTACTGGCTTATATAATATCTGCGCCTCACGTACCGTCACACTCTTTCCTTCATAAATACTAGGTTGAGCATAAATGTCACAAGCTTTGATATAAGGATAGGGATTTGTTTTCTTGCCAAGCAAAATCATACGATGACGCATATTATATTTATCTATAGCTGCCTGTATTTTAGAATCGTCACCATAACCAACTATATACCATTTGAAATTTATCCCCATCTTCTCCATTGCAGAACAATAGTAAGGTATTGATTCAAAGCGTTTAGGAGCTGAGAAGCGACCAACACTCAATATCTTAGTCACACCAGTTTCATTGGGCATTTCGGTACTTACATCTTCTATACAGGCCTGCTGGCGGACAAAAAAAGATGACAGAATATTTTCTATCAACACAATCTTATCTTTCAGTTCGGGAAAAGTCTGTAAAAATGTTTTCGTACAATCATCGCTAATTGATATCACATAGTCAAAAGCATCCCATACAGGTAACTCTAAATCACGATTCACATGAATAGTTGAATAATCCGTATGTATCCAACAAATTTTCTTCTTTGACTTCACTTTATTAAGTGTAATATTATGTGGCTGCAAAAAACTTATTGCAAGATCATACTCCCCAAGACACTCCAACGATGGTAAAGCACTCTCCACTGCATTAGCCACATATTGAAACAAACTTGAATCATATTTACGCTTCTCAGCTGTCAAGGTTTTCAAATACTGTTTATGTTTATACTTTGCCCACAATCTACGCAAAGCAATGCCTATATACCCCTCTTTTACTATATCTTTAATAGGTCGCTCAATACATGTATATTCCGGTATCTCAGGCAACAGCTTTATATAATTGGGTACAAATGACATAAACTCACCTGTATGCTGATTTATAAAAAGATCAACATCTACCATCTTTGGATCGAACGCAGAGAGTAAACCAAGCAAAGCACGTTCAGCACCACCTATTTCCAAGTAGTGTATATTAATAAATATTCTTTTTTTCATTCTATTCTTCATTTCGTGCAGTATAACCAACGTTATACTGTGATAATGATATCCTTGAAGCTATAAGGCTAATTACAGTCGGAAGTCGTTATAACATAACCTGCTATAACAAAAAACATACAAAAAAAATTTAGGTACTTCAAGATCTAAATTACACTCAGTCTTTATTAAACTTACTTTTGACATTACTCTAAGTTTTTTATTAACCATCCTTTTGAGATCTTTATCTCTTTCGTAAGAGCCTTATTAACTATGCTATAATTAATGCTTGCCGTCAATACATCAATTGATGTATTGCTATCAACCAATCTATCAATAATTCCATAGCGGCCAAGTAAATCTTCCATACGTGTATTCAAGCCATCAGCACGTTTTACCACAAACATATCACGGTTAAAAATAAATGAAAAAGCCGTTGCATGGAATGAATTACTCACAACACAGGTCGCATTTTTTATTAATGAAACGAATGTATCAGGGCCATAGTTTACGTAATTACGGTCTACATACTTCAAAGGATACGGCCCTACCGAATATATCTTCAAGCTCTTTGCATTGGCAATAAGTTGTGTTACAGCTTGCACCTCTTCGCTACATTCAAAGTCATATACAACAACATACTTTTCTCCTTCCCCCACCTTTGTCGCCATTTGGCTTTCCCATATTTCAGAGCTAACTAAAAATACAGGATCACAAACAAGCGTACCATTATGCCCCATTGAATGAAGTAAATTAACACCCGACGGTTCGCGCACAGAAATGGCATCTAAACGTGAGAGATTACCTTTAACAAACTTTTCCGTACCAACTCGCAATGATGATGTAGCAAAACTGGCGGCATAGCTTATACGCTTAGTTTCTTTTGAACCAAAATCGAGATAAAAAGACGGATCTATACCATTCTTAAAGTTAGTATTCCATATCTGATCACTCCCCGCAATATAAATATCAGCCTGTGGAGGATTTTGTTTTAACTCTTCTATTGACAAATAACATCGTTCTGTCACAAGCGGAGCTATAAACTTCTCGTCAAAAGCGTCGAAAGCAGCTTTCCGAACAAGGCTCTTCTTCCACTCCGGATATTTGGCAGCAAGATACAACCACTTTGTGATAGGTTTATCAAAGCGTGGATTATTTACTTTCCATTGAAACTGTCCACTCAGGTAATCGGGCCGATAGTCTATAATATTAACATCGTGTCCCTGTTGTTTTAAAAACGTTGCCAATGCCCAAGCTTGTAACATAGCTCCATGGTTATAAACGCGATGGCAGGTTATAGTATTAATCTTCATGCTTCCATTAATGCGCGAACTTTCGCACTCTCTGTTTCTGCTGTCTTATTCACCTCTTTGGCGACATTACCCTCCAACTTTGCCTTCAAATCCACATTTGTAAACAATAATTCTATTTTATCAGCCACTGCCTTGGGATTCATTTCGCAAATGAGACCAGTCTCTCCATCGGTTATTTGGTTATATGCAGAAGGAAAATTTGTACAAACCTCGGCCTTACCAAGTATGCGTGCCTCTGTTACAGTGAGACCAAAACCTTCAAAACTTGATGTTTGAACATAAACGTCGCATGCAGCCATGTAGGGGTATGGATTTGCCTGTTCACCAAGTAATTCTATATACCCCTCTAAATTTCTTTCAGCTATCATCTTTTCAATAAGAGAACGTGAAATCCCATCACCCACAAAACTCCAGCGGAATTTATATCCACGCTTACGCAACTCCTCGGCTGCAAGTACCGCAAGGTCATAAGATTTTTGAGGGGTCATACGCCCAACTGTAACCAATCGTATGCCTTTAAAATTATCATCAAAGCCTGACTCTTGCGACATTTTACGGATAAGCTGTGGATTAAGGATATCATATATGGTTATCACTTTTGATGCATCGGAGACATAGCCTTGATTAACCAAATCAATATGTACTGCATCACTCACTCCTATTATGTTAGTGTATTTGTCATAAACAACAGCGTTAAAGTTCACATTATATCCTGCTTTCATCATATCAACATTCACCCAAGAATACTTTTTGATAGCATGTACCTTATTAGCGATGTAATACGTAGGAAATCCTTGCTGATATGCAAAGGCATAATCATAACTATCTTTTAATGCAGGAAAGGCATTACCAATATACTTCCAAATAGTTTCAGCACCATGTTCTTTCTTACCAAATATTTTGTTAAAACGAAGTTGAAGCGAGCACCTTATACTTGCCCATTTCATACGCAAACCTGTGGGCTGAGGCAATGTCACAACCTTTACCTGCTTAGGCACATAGCATTCAAATAATCCCCCACGTTCCACCAGCATTAACGTGACATCTATTTTATCATAATCAAGTAATGGAAGCAAACTCACGAGACTTTTCTCTGCACCTCCGCAAGTAAGGCTATCCATCATAAAGAGAACTCTCTTTTTCATATCTATATTTTTAACAAGTCAATCGAATCTAAATTCATCATTACTGAATACCTATTTTAAAATACAATTCTTAATCATAATATTTAATTTTTTTCTTGTTGGCTTATCGATTAATAAAAAATATCCCAAAGGAATTGTTATTAATTCATATCCAATTATTACCAATACAAACCGAATAAAAGACGGCTCATAATATTGCTGAATATACCAAACAACAATACCACTTACAATAGTTAAGACAAAAGCTAGCATACCCGATGTTAAAATTTGCCCCAAACTAAGGTATGAAATATTACGCTTAACACAATACGATGAACCTGTAAACAGAACAAAAGAAAATGCTATAGCGACTATCTCCGGCCACAAAGGAAATTTTGTGAAATAAAACGCTACGTATATTACTGGAACTTGAATAAGCAACATAATAGCAGAAAACGTACTTTGCAATTTTATATTACCGTTTGCTGAATTAGCGATATTTACAATCATCTCAGCCATCACTAAAGGGGTACTCAATAAAGACAGCTGACAAAAACCAGTTGTCCATTCTGGTACATCTTTAAGCCATAGACTTAATAAATAATCCATCTCCAAAACCAAAGGAACCGCACAAATCCCCATTACAAAAACCATTAACGCCACAGCTCGATAAAATAATGCAAGAAACTCTTCTCTTTTGTTCTGTGCATATAGTGTAATAAGTGGAGGTCGAATAGCAGTAATAATATTTGTTGTAAATCCTTGAATAATTCCAGATACAGTCGTTGCCAATGCCGCCGCCGCATTTACTGCAACGCCAAAAAACATATTAATCAGCATCACTACAATATTACGTTTACCTATCCATGCGAATGTAGGAAAAAGAGTATAAGCAGTGTACATTCCTATTTCTTTTGCCATCGGCTTGTCAAAAACAGGTCGTATCGTAGCCTCTTCGAAGTTATTGACTGCATAGTATCTATAATACATAGCTACACCTATGCTAACAAGCAAAACCAAAACTGAATATTGAATCAGCTTATCAAAATCACCTATATACAGAAAATATACGATTAATAACTTCGAGAAAGTATTTGCTATCTCGACATAGGCATACACGTCCATTCTTTCGTGCGATATGATTACAGCGTTATAAGGAACTTGGGTAATACCAACCATTGCACTTAACACACTACATTGGTAAGTAATATGAGCTGCAAACATCCTATTTTCGGGAATGATCAATTTATTTGCCACAACCCATAAACCTATCGTTTCAGCAAAAAGTAACACCATTAAAGCAATACCAATATGTATCCAAAGTGCTGTAGAAAAGACTTTACTGAGCTTTTCTTTATTTCCAAGTCCTAACTCTAATGTCAAAAATCGTGATGTAGCCCCTGACATTGATGCATTTAAAAAGCTCAACATTGCAACAACAGCCCCCACAACGCCATAAATTCCATAATCGTCGACACCTAAAATTTGTAGTATAATACGACTGGTATAAAGTCCTACAAACATACTGATACCCATGCGAAAATAGAGCATCATAGTGTTCTTTGCTATACGTTTGTTATTTGATTGAAAATCGTTCGTCATATAGATATTTACTACAAGTTTAGGATTTAATCCAACACCTCGTATTTACTGTGCTTACTTTTAAACTCAGGAACGAGCACCTTCATCTGGCGAACAATATCCATATCGTTATAACTATTTTTGGTAATTTCAACCAGCTTGTTTATCTGCTCACTAACTTCCTCATAGCCAAGTTCACGTACAGCAGCAAGTTTTATTTTAGGATGTGAAGACGGTTTGGTATTCTCTTCTTTGTTTAGAAGTTCCTCGTAGAGTTTCTCGCCATCGCGCAAACCAGTGTACTTGATTTGTACATCCTGCGCGCCTGAGAGCAGAATCATTCGTTTTGCAAGATCAGCGATTCTCACCGGTTTACCCATATCAAAGACAAAGATTTCACCACCGTTACCCATAGAACCCGCTTGCAAAACAAGACGGCAAGCTTCAGGAATAAGCATAAAGTAACGTATAATATCGGGGTGAGTAACAGTTACAGGACCACCGCTCTTTATCTGCTCCTTAAAAATAGGGATGACTGAACCATTTGAACCAAGAACATTGCCGAAACGAGTGGTTACAAATTGGGTGCAGCCTTTTATCCTCCCATCGGTAATAGCTTTGTTAAGGCTCTGGCAGTACATCTCGCAAATACGTTTTGAACACCCCATGACATTGGTGGGATTAACTGCCTTGTCGGTACTTACCATCACAAATTTTTTGGTACCATATTTAACGGCAAGATCAGCTATAATACGTGTACCATCTATGTTATTGGCAACAGCTTCGCCAGGATTATCCTCCATCATTGGCACGTGTTTGTAAGCAGCGGCATGGAATACATAATCCGGCTTATACTCCCTGAACACAACCTCCATGTGTAATTTATGGCCTATACTGGCAGTAAGTGTAAGAGTAGGGATATCGACAAATTTACGTTTCATCATCAGACGGATATCATGCAATGGGGTCTCAGCCTGATCTATAAGCACTAACTGTGAAGGTTTGAAAGAAGCTACCTGACGGACAATTTCACTACCAATGGAACCGGCAGCACCGGTAATCATAACACATTTACCCGTAAGAATCTTACCGATCGCATCGAGATCAACCTCAATCTGGTTACGAGGTAGAAGATCTTCAATGTCAATTTCCTTGAGTTGTGTATGGCTCAGGTCACTTTTTCCGTCCCATTCCTGACTCGAGTGAACCATGATTTTTATTCCGGCTTCGGCCAATGAATCAATCATTTGTCGGTTATCGCGTAGACATTCTGTCTTCAAAGGTGAAACCATCAATACAGTGGCACCCTTCTGTCGCATCTTAGCTACAAGATTCTCGTTATTGGGATAAATCTTGGTACCCATCAATATGTGTTGCCAATCTTTAGAATCGTCACTCACAAAACCGGTAACAACAAACTGTGATCCTTGCGAGTGAATGCTCCTAGCCAGTGCTATTCCTCCTTCTTTTACACCATAAATGAATACTTTCTGCGCCGAAGCACTTACAAAGCATATATCAAATATATATTTTACTAAGATACGTAAACCCCACATTCCAGCTGTCCCCACAATAAAACTAATAAACAGTACTTGCCATGAAAGTGATACTAATACTTGATCAATCGGGATGAATAGTCGGACAAAAGCCACAATTGTCACGCCAATAAAGTTAGCCATTGCAATACGGTAAAGGTCTACAAAAGACGAGTAACGAATGATGCTACTATAGGTACGCATTATCCTGAAACCAATCAAATAGGCCAACAAATAACAACACAGTGAGACTGTAATATCAAAGAAGTTTGCAAAAATATCAGAAGAGTTGACATGAAGTATTTGAGCAAAAAATCCTGCCCCAACAACTACAAAGGAGTCAATAAAAAGTATAAACCAATGGGGCAATGCTCCTTTACTAAAATACCAAAAAAATAATTTTAATAATCTTTTCTTCATCTATCCATTTCAATTAATTCAAATTAAGAAATTCACATCCTTAATTTGAAGTAGCAATGTGTGTATTTATGTTCAATATTTATTATTATAAATAGAAGTCCGTTTTCTACCGTTTCAGAAAGTGAGAAAAGAACTTCTTCAACCCTTTTATTTTTTTATGTTTGTGACCTTCATCACCGTATCCATAACCGTATCCATAACCGTATCCATAACCATATCCCCTATTCTTAAAAGGAACACCATTCAGTATCACAGACAAATTATTAAGCTGTTCTTGACGGTACATATTCTCCAACTCAGGCAACTGACGACGATCCATTACACCTGAACGGACTACGAAAATAGTAAGATCGACCACACGGTTTACGATAGAAGCATCGGCCACCATACCGGCAGGAACATTATCTACAATAATATAATCATAACGTTTACGAAGTTCCGTTATCAGACGGTCGAAACGCTCACTCAACAACAATTCGGCAGGATTGGGAGGTACGGGACCGGAGAAAATGACATCCAGCTTATCATACTCCTCACTCCTACCAATGATATCATCCAACTTATCCGTACTTCCCGAAAGATAGTGTGTCAGTCCCATACGGTTGGAAGAGTTAGAGAAAATACCACTTAATGTCCCCTTACGGATATCAACGTCAACCAGAACAACTTTTTTATTCGTCTGGGCGATACTCATGGCAAGATTACTCGAGACAAACGTCTTACCCGCACCCGGATTGGCGGATGTAAACATAACCACCTGTAAGTTGGCGGCTTTCACACGCATAAAGTCCATGTTTGTACGAATGATACGGAAAGCCTCGGAGACAGAATCACGACTGTTCTCACGGACAACAATACCATCCGAATCCTCCCCCTTATTATTACCATGACGGGGAATATTACCCAAGAAAGGAATAGTAAGTACTCCATCCAACTCCTTACGGGTACGGACTTTCGTATCCGTCACATTCAACAACCAGAATACACCCATGGGAATACCTAAACCTAAAACAATGGAAGCCAAGAAAATCATCATTGTTTTAGGTGCCACCGGAGCACTGCTACCCGAAGCAGCATCTATAATACGGGCATTACTCTCCGTAATGGCCTGTGTCAAAGCGTTTTCTTCACGCTTATTCAACAAATAAAGATAAAGCTCCTCCTTGATCTTCTGCTGACGTTCTACTGTAAGCACATATTTCTGCTGGGCAGGCACAGCCTCAATACGTTTCGTGGTCTGCTCTTCCTGCTCACGGATATTCTTCAACTGGATATTCAATCCGACAATCAGATTATCTACCGAACGGATAATCGTCTGCTTCATGGCACTCAGAGAGTTATTCAGATCTATCACTATCGGGTTCTTACTACTACTGCCCACCACCAGCTTGTCACGCTTCAAAAGAATATCATTATATTCCTTGATCTGAGATTCAACACTGTTATCCGAAATTCCGGTATTGGCAGGAATCAAATCTGAACTCTTTTGAGGATCAGTCAAATACTCCTTAATGTATCTGGCTATACTCAACTGATTCTCCAGACTGAGACCTTCCTGCTGATAACGACTCGTATTGGCAAGATACATGCCAGTTTCGGAAGTAATATCCGTCAGTTGATTTTCACGTTTAAAGCTTTCGATATTAGCATCCACACTTCCCAATTCACGTTCGATGATGATCAGACGTTCGTTGATAAACTTGGAAGTATTTACGGCTATCTGGTTCTTATCATTGATAACATCCTCATTATAAACGGCAATAAGCATGTTCAAAATGTCTTCCGCACGGGCAGTAGAGACGTCATCCAAGACAAGATTGATAATGGTGGCCGTCTTGCTGGCAAGAGACACTTTCAATCTGGCACGATACCCTTCGATAACACTCTCCAAATTGGATTTGACTACATTTACGGGCTTACCGTAAAATACATCCGTATAGTACAACGTAGGAGTAACAACCATCGGGCCGATCGGAGTAGAAACAGTATCGTTCAGATGTACATCCAAAACCTCTTCCGAATGAACGCCCCCACCCCCTACAGCTAAAGAGAATCCGGAAAGACGCACCGTAGCAGAATCAACAGGAGTAACCATGACTTTTATAACCTGCCGCTCCTCCGCTTCCGGAAAAGAAACGGTGACCGGAGCATGCGTATAAAGTTCCTCACTGCGCAGGCCATTCTTCACCTTATAGCTCATATCCAAATGCAAACGCCGCGCAACCTCCTCCATCAAATGACGGGATTGGAAAACAAGCACTTCATTATCCACATTACGTTTACCACCGAAAAGAGACAAGTCAGAAAAAGCCGCCGACTCACTCATTCCCCCGCCTTTAGAATCGTCACGAATCAGAACGGATGCTTTCCGACTGTATACTTTGGAAGAAGACTTTAAATAAAAGAAAGCTATTCCGCCACAAACCAAAACAGACAGTACAAACCAATACCAATTAACCCATATAAGATGGAGAATATCGGTGATATTAATTTCCGGTTCTTGTTTGCGGACATCATTGTTTTTGTATTCAGTATTCATTATTCTTTCTTATATCCGGATTATTTAAACATAGTTACCATCAAAGAAGTGATAGAAGCCAATACCGAAACGGCAGACAACCAAACGCCCACAGAGTTGTTGGAGTTAATGCGGCTCTGCCCTGTCTTCGCTTTGTTGGGTTCTACATACACAATGTCATTCTGTTGAAGGTAGTAGCAGGGCGATTGAAAAATATCGGAAGAGCGAAGATCATGATACAGAATACGACGTTTACCATCTTTTTCGCGAATAACAGCTACGCGATCACGACGGCCATAAATAGTCAAATCGCCTGCCATACTCAAGGCCTCCAACAGAGTTATTCGGTCACCGGAAATATCGAATGTACCGGGACGTGCTACTTCACCCATCACAGATACTTTAAAGTTCAGGAACTGGACAGTGACAATAGGATCTTTTATCAAATCCTCACTGATGAGTTTTTGTTTGATCAATTCGGTAACCTGCATACGGGTCAATCCCTCCACATGAAGTCGTCCTAAGATTGGAAAGTCAATATCACCGTTCTGATCGACAAGATAGCCCAAAAGACGTTGTTGTCCTCCAGAAGTAGCACTACCTATCTGATAAGTAACCATAGGCATATTGAATGGCATTGCCAGTTCCGGATCTTTACTATTCACCAGGATAGCCAACAAATCATCCTTATGAATTATAACTTCATAATTCTTATCAATATTCTCTTCCTTTAAAGAAGTTATATCCTGCAAGTAAAGCACCTCTTTGGGAGCAGAACAAGATACCAAAAGCGTCAACAGACACAGCAAACAATTATTCAGAAACTTTATTCTCATAAATTAGCTATTAAACAATTCCGTACAATTACAATATGACTCATTCAACAATTTCCCAATCAGGCCAAGGATTAGTTTCCAGACTGTCCAAATAATCGGAAACTTCACATTCCGCTTTAGTCCACTCACGCCCGGTCCAACTATTCATAATAGCGTGTGCTTCCTGAGCTAAATCCTCATCAAAAACTTCACTATAACAGGCCACTAAAAGCTGGCATTTCAGTAAGGAGACAGGTAGCTGTTCAAGTAACTTCCAGCTACGATCAAGTAAAGACTGAATTTTCAGATTTTTATTACCATGATCATAGATAGTTGCATGATAAGCAGTCAATAAAACATAGCAACGCTGCGCTTCCTCTTCAATATTGGAACCCCGCAATACAAATAGAGCCTCAGCCTGACGGTATACTTCTGTATTAAGCGCACAAAATTCATTAGAATAAAGAGGAGTCCCGTCAAAACCCATATTAAGAAGGTCACGGGTCGTACGGTACAACGTATCAACTTGTGATTGAAAAGACAACATATAGACAGATTTACAGTTTAGTTATTTATACAGGTGACAATTGATAAAAAAATACGGAACGAATCATTTTTTTAGTCACAAATAGTATCGGGGATTAGTTCTATCAAAGAAGGATGAATATATGCAGTAGCCACAGCCATAATGCCTTTGATACAAACAGAGACACGGCGATCGCCTTTTACACGGATAACAACTCCTTCCACCCCTTCGAAAACACCACCGACAATACGTACACGATCTCCTTTTCGTAACGAGGTAAGGGCAGGATCAAGGTAAACAATCTGTTCATCGTAATTACCTGAAACTGCAATAAAACTGCGCATCTGCGAATCCGGAACAATAAGTGGACGATTCGTCTCACGATCAATGATATAGCGTACAGATAAGGAAGAACCGAGAGAGCGTTTGATGCGATCAATACAAACAAAGGAACTATGAACAAACACAAGGTTATGTACAACAGGAACCAATTTTCGTATCTTTCGTTCTCCCTGTTTCACGTATTCATAATGCATCGGAATAAAATTCTCTATGTGCTCGGCATCAAGTACTTCTTTCAACTGTAGCTCACGACTATAGGTGACACGAAGTGGATACCAACAGACGTCTGTGGATTTGTTCACAATTGGATATTCTTTGGGGACACCGGGGTAATAAAACTCCTTCCGGTCAAGCGTGTATAAAATGGATTATCAATTCTTAAAATACACTAGCCCTCAATAGTTTCCCTATCACAGGAGACAAAACATAAAGAGGGGAGATATGTATTATGCACTATTTTATATCTATTAGCACATAAATCACTATAAACAAAACATTTAGCACTAAATAGTGTTTCAATAGACGTTCGTTTATTGGCACACTATTTTAGAAAGACCTTTATTCTCATTCAGGTTAAATTAATAATAAACTAGTTCTTTTTCATTTATACGTACAATTTACTATAAATCAACAAGATATATTCAAGTTAAGATATGATCAGATCATTTTTATTGAAAAATATTTTGTACATTAAAAAAAAGGACATATTTTTGTGCCAATAAACGAACGTTTATTGAAACACTATTCAAATAAAAGAATAATATTAAACTACTATTAATCAACAATTAAGATTTCCTATTTCACTCTTATTTTGTATTGATAATAATATTCTGAAAAACACTCCAAATACTCGCATTTTTCTGACAATAAGTATAAATAAAAAATATACTTTCCCAGCTAAATGAGTTCACTCCCATTTCAAATCCTCTTGTTTAAATTTAGTTAATAGATTAAACGAGAAAAATCATCTCATTTTCCAACATTCGTTCATACATATGCACGATATAAACCAACACACGCTCACACCCCCATATTTTATTACAAAACAACTAAATCAATCGAGAATAAGAAAATACATGAAATAGATTTTATTTTACTTTTGTGGTTTGGATTTTATGAAAGCACATATTTCTCTACGAGATTTAATCGATTCCTCGTAGAGAAAAGCCCCGTTCCTCGTAGAGAAAAACAATATTTCTCTACGAGAAAGAAATAGACCTTGTAACCATTTGATATACAACTTCTTACAGAAGTGCCAAAAAGCTCCAAAAAGTGTTGATTTTTTCTCAACACAATGGCACTGAATTCAACCGTCGAAGACGGCCATGAAGATAAAAGAATTGTTACATAAAATCTAATCAAAATGGTCACAACAACCATCTATGTAAAGCCCTATCTGGCGGCTTACATGTATGTACGCTATCAAAACAGCGTAGTCACGGAGCTCAATGCTATCAGGTTAAAAAGTATCGAAAACTTGTATCATGTCATCAAAAACCTCACAGTTAAACGTCCACGAGACGTATCATGGCGGGAAACCGGGAATCTGACTCTCATAATCCCCGACCCGAGATATGGAAAAGAACCCGAAACATACAATTACCTGGGACACAACAGTGTTATCATCATCGAAGAGGAAATAGAAACAATGCTGAAAACTGAGTTACACAGCATCATGTTAAGAAATAAATTCCGTAACGGAATCATGTATAAAAAATCACTGTTACTATTTATGGATAAATATCACATTGAAGACAAACACGAAGATGCCCTCATGAAATCATTTCAAAGATGGAAAAAGAGAGTGGAGGAAGAAAGAAAAAAGTAAAATAAGACTCACCAAAGAGTTTCACTGAGTTTTAATTGTTGAAACGCAGAAACTCACAGATTCACGCAAAGAGTATCATAGCTTACGTATAGCGCAACCATTTAATCTGCGAAAATCTGCGATCATTTGCGTTTCAATGATGGTATCATTTAATTAGGGTAGAAGGGTGATGTGAAGCAAGAAATAGACTATATTCCTCTTCTTTATTATAGGAGTCCTGCAAAATCGCTCCCTGTACCTTTAGATTCTCCCAACGCTTTTTGGGGTTGGATAACTCTTCCTTTGCTTTTAGCAATGCAACTGAAAGCTTCTCATACAAACTGTCCGTCTCAGTCTTTGTTATAGTTGCATCCGCCCACTGAGCAACTTCTACAAGAAGCAACGGTTCAGACGACATTATTATCAGATATTTATAAGGATAACGTTTTCTTATTCCCTGTAATATTTGCGTTGCATTCTCTTTTTTACCGGGACCGGCACCTATCAAATCGGATATAATAATATCAAATCCCTCAGCAAACAAAGGGGTAGGAATAGCTTCTATCACTGTGAGGCATTCGCTCTGAAAACTTTCTTTCAAATACTGCCGCGTTTTATATTGGTCATCAATAGCAAGGATATTAAATGTTCTCTCTTTTAAGGAAGTCACAGAAGAGCATTTGGTTACTTTGATATTAGTCTCCTCCCGCTTTGTATTTGCCTTATTCTGCTTTGACAAATAAAAGCAATACCAACTAAGAAATAGCAATAAAGCACATAAATAGATAACATAATATCCTGATACATCATGAAATAATGCAATCAAAGATGACACACCACCTACACCTGTGACAACAGATGCAAAATAAGTGCTAAGCGTTGTTTTCAGAACTTCCTTTAAGAAATTTTTCATATCTATTTTATATACAAGATTACTGTTTTATTAATAACTGATGTAAATCCGCTTGTTGTGTTTTGCAATATGGAATTATAAAAGCCCCATCTATGACAGTCCAGATGTTCCATTTCTGCCAGAGAAACGGGCTTTTCATTCCTTCCTAAATCATTAAAGCCACTTTTCACCCGGAAAACAACAGAACTTGTTTCAATATCAATATTCATTTCCAACTTTTCTTCTTTCACCTTACGATGTTCCAACAAATGATATACAATGCCATTCAAATAAATATATAAAAGAAGTTCCTTGGCCGGAAAAGAAAAAGAAGGCAAAAAGTCTTTATCATATTCTAGCTCATCCCGATAGGCTACACATATATTATTCAGAATTGTATCCAGCGAAACCGTCTTTTCCAACGGATTGCCATACACACACATGTCTGGTGGCAGCAGAAGATAATCAATATAAAAAAATAATGCCTGCATATGCAAATAGGAGACCCGCATACAATTGCATATAAAAAACATCTCTTCGGGCAATTCCTGACGGTTAGAAGTAGCCCAATTGCAGATATCCGATAATTTCCGATAGCAGGTACGTATCACACGATTCATTTCATGAAGATAGATACCTATCGCTGTATTATCTGAAATATCCTGCAGAAATGCAGGAGCTGAAGCAGGGGTATCACGATGAGGGAACACTAAGATAATCGAAAAAAGTTCATAAGGTACATTATCGTAACTATTGCTGGCCTCTTCACCGCTTTCCACTATGACCTGTACCTCCTGCGAATCGGCTATTTCTTTCACTATGCTTAACCCCAATCCATGTCCTTCAGTTGTCAAATACTGAGCATTAATCCCACGATATTCATGTTCTAAAACACGCTTTGCTTCGTCCTCTTCCAGCCGGGGGCCAAAATTAGAAAAAGTAATCTGTTTATATTCATCATGCACTTCCATCTGCATATCAATAGTAGTGTTTGGCATACTATATTTAACAGCATTATCCAGTATTTGCGTAAATACCAACCTAAATAAAGGCGAATAATTATACAAAGTCCAGGCTTCTCGTTTTTGTTCGGGTGTCTCTATATCCGGAGCTATCAAAATCTGATTCAACCTTCTTGTTCTTACTTCGCGAGCGTCTTTTTTCCGATACATATTATGATATTTTTTGTGATTCTTATCACTATTATAATCATTAATGTATTTTCTGCATATCTCTCCGACATTCATAGGACTACACTCTTCGTTGGCAGCAAACATCCGACGGTAAATATCCATTTCTTCCCGGGAGGCAGACAAAGCACACAATTTTCTTCCCAATGGAACTGCAAGAGATTCGTCCATAGTAGAAGAAAGTACTTCTATTTGTTCCTGCCATTTTATACATTCGTCCGCAAAATGAATGACTGCCTCATTGCATTGCGCTATCAGATTTTGGTTAGTCATAGTTCTATGATATGATAAAAATAGATTATAAGAGTCTGTTTATATTCAACTCACCAGAGAAGTCTACATGCAATATTAGCAAGATTTACAATCATATGCAAGGTTTTGCAGAAGATTTAATCATATAACATACGACTACTCTTATTCAAAAACAGTATAAATAACAAGAAGGTGTCAAAAAACTGAGAAAGCTATTAATATATAAATTTAGAAACGCAGATTAACGCTAAGTTACGCAAAAATTAAATTAAATCTGCGTAAATTAGCGTTAATCTGCGTTTTAATAATAGCGAATTCTACTTTTGGCCCTCTTATAACAACTTATTAATTAAGAAGCTAACGCGTAATCATCAGCCGTTCATTTTTTACAGAACCATCCTGTAACTCAATTGTCACAATATAGTTACCCTCTGCCAGATCCATTGCCTGAACAGTAACTTCTGTTTGTCCCGCAAACAAAAGTTCACGCACTGCAAAACCGGTCAGTGAATAGATGATCACACGCTTAATTTCCTGATCGGCACGCACATGCAGGACATCTTTTACCGGATTCGGACAGATTTGTACGTTCTTCTCGGCGGGCACGGCAGACAATCCTGTACCTCCTCCAAACAGGCCGGACTGGCTCTTTAAGATTGTAAATGTCGTAGCCCCTTCAAACTGACGTTGCGGACGCATTATCTCCTCAGCCATTGCACCATCCACCTTCAGGCAATGGTCTTCGGCGGTTACAATATAAGTTTGGCCGCCCACCTGCTCTACATGGTCTATTTGAAACAATTCATTCATATCTTCCTGCGTTTTCACAGCACCCGAAGGTGGGTTAATCACTTTATAAGATCCAAATTTAACCGACATCCAGCGCCCTTTTAACTCATCACCGGCAGGAATCATAGCATCGGTAACAAAAGCATTACAGGAAGCACCGTCTTCCTTACGTACAGTAGAGGTGATAGTTCCGGAATATTTGTAGTTCTCTATTTCTACCGATTCTTCTCCTACGGACAACCGGGAACCGTTAATCAAAATACTCTTCGCCTTCTCTGCGTCTTTACTCTTTGAGAAAACAGCTATCTTACCTTCCATTGCATAGCGCCCATCGGTTGTTGATATCTTCTCAGCCGGATCAACGCCTGTAATCAGTGCATTGTTCAGATTCACAAGAATCACATCTTCACGACCATCAGTAAAGGTGACAGACACTCCCACATATTCTTCACTATTCTGATTTAACGGAACTTGTTTTACCGAAACAATCTTAGGACCACCATTATACGCCTCCATCACATGGGTAAACAAACTACGCATACCGCTGTTTCCGGTGCGGCGTTCCACCAAAGCCGGACGCCAATATTCATACATCGTTGTTCCGGTAGCACGACGATAGGAATTAGGCGACTTACCTAAATATACCGTAGACCGGGCATCATCCACAGCAAAAATCTTAACACCTCTGGAGGCATCCTGTACATAAGTCACGTTCCATTCTCCGGGAGATTGCGCTTTTGACATTTCACGAAAAGCACCATACCAGTTTGTTTTATCACCTTCTACCACCGGATCTTTATAGGTTACTCCGGTTGGCAAGAGTGGGTATTGGCTGTTAATTTTCGTCATAGACAGGCTGGTTTCAGTCGTCTGATCATACTGTGTAGAGCCGTGTAACAGGTAGTCGTGCTTCGTTCCTCCCTTTACCACAAATAAGTCGAGCAGATAAGGACGAGACGGATCAATCGTATTCAAAACATGAATACGCTGATAACGTTCTACTTTTCCCGGACGGATCGTTTTACTATAAACCTCTGTTGCAGCCACCCCATCGAGCCCCGGTTCAAACAAGGTGAAGTAACCATTTGTAAATACGTGTCCACTATTGCCAAGAACCTGGCGGCCTGATGTAAAATACTGGGTCAGTTCTTCGTCAACGGCAACCAGGTTATGAGCCGTCACACTATTCGTATAATCGCGTCCTGGAAGCCGGGAGTAACGGATATCACCAATCTGCTCTTCTCCATTGGCATAAAGGGTCATAGACATCACACTATTGCCCACATGATTGGCTTTATCATTCGCTCCGATATTCGATTGAATCTGCTGATCGCTCGTACCTGCTCCCAACATGGCATGATAGTAAGCTGGCAATAAATAAGATTTGGTAGAAGTTCGCTTATCACTGTACCCGGCCGTGGTATCATCAAACGGAGCCATATCTCCATTCGGAAATCCAACCTGTTTATGAACCAACGTCGTACGCTGAGTAAACTCCTTACGTGTAAGGGATTTTGCAGCAATACGGCGCATCGCGTCAGTTTTCGGTTCAAACATACTGAAATAATCTTCCAACAGCTTAACGTTTGCATAGTTCTCATCGGCATATCCTCTGTGGTAAGAGAAGGACTCAGGATACATACCGTCACGCTTGAAGTTGTTTGCAATACACAACGTATAATAACGATCGACAAAATCAATGATTTTTTCTTTCATTACTTCGTCTTCAATAATAGCAGCCACCTGAATCAGTACACCAATATGTCCCACCAGATTGGTAGATTGATGAGTAGACATCGGCTGGTCAATCACCCATAATCCTATATTAAGGAACAGATCATCAACAATATGCCGGCGTACATCGTAGCCTCTCTCTGCCGAAAGCTCCTTTAGCGCCTGACTTTCATAAATACGATCAAACGATAGTAGTTCTCCCTCATGAAATTCATGAGTCAACCCGTTATGATCCGAAGCACGTTGTACGTTCTGATATTTCGAAAGGTCACTCTTATTCACAATCCGGTCTTTATTCCAACCTTCGGTCATAAAGAAATCAGGCACCGCATTTGCCCACTTGTCTAAAGCCAAAGCCACATAACGGGCATACTTTTCATCTTTTGTCAGTTGGTAGGCGGCTCCCAAAATGGGTAAGTTCTTAGTCATAAAAGCTGTTTTTCCATAATCAATCTGAGCCTGTACATAGGTGTTGCCTTTGGACGTTTTATAATATGGGACTTTAATGATCTTTCCGGTCATAACCTCTGCATTGGCATATAAAACCGTATAATTACTGTTTGGAAACACAGTACCGGTAGCCTTACAGGTTATTTGATCCGGCCGGGCGGGATCCCATGTCCAATCCGTACTATTAACAGAAGCCGGGCTATGCTGCAAACTACGGGGAGCTTGTGTGGGAACTAATCCCAACCATTCAGCTTCCGTATAAGTATCTACCAGTTTTTTGGCATTCGACAAAGTAGATGAGTTATTTCCTAACGGATAATAAGGCCGGGTAAGCGGTTTGGTATAATTGTCATTCTCCAAATATTTCTGAACAATCAGGCCTCCCAAAATAGGGCCATACCCTTCTGCGGTTCTTGAGTTATATGAATAAGAACGAATCCGATACGTCACCGGAACCTGAGAGATAATAGCTTCTTTATTAATATAATGCAGATAGACCCAGCCATCTGCCGAAGGGTGTTTCACCTGTATCACCTCTGTCCAGGAACCATCCGCGTTTTTTTTATCGAGTGCAATGCCATCTGATACGCCTGATTTATAAGGTTTCAACAGAAACAGGGCCACCTTACCGACACTGGGCAATTCCGGTAAAATCAAACTACTGGTTATATGAGATTCTCTAAATACTTCCGATGCATCGGCTCTATATAAATTTTTCATATTCAGCATGCCGATAGAACTATTATAATTTCCGGGGCGCACTTGTTTCACTATATATTCAAGTTCAGTTCCACCAATATTTGCCACCTCTGCCCCCTTGTAGACCTTGCGGGTTCCTGTAATCCAACTTTTAGCCCAATAATCATTCGCAGTACTTCCGTTGCCGGGCGCCATGGACTCATTTCCCCAGTCCGCTGATAAAAATGAATCATAAATATAGCATTCGTCTACATTGATATTGGTTACATCAGATAAACTTTGTGCCTGAGTGGTCAGTGTGAGCGCGCACACGCTCATCAAAAGAGATTTAAAAAGAAGTAGTGTCTTTCCCATTGTATTCGTCTTTATATATTAATGATAGATTAACGATTACAAATTAACCTCTTTTTTTATAGAAGAAATTGAAGTATTTTCTCAAAAGATTGCACTAATATACACAAAAAGAGATGGAAAGATAATAAATCACCTTTTCACCTCTCTTATTTCTTACAATCTGATAAGTTGCCCGGCTATTTTACTTTCTTTACAACCCGTGCCGGATTGCCCACCGCAACACTATCAGCCGGTATATCTTTAGTTACTACACTCCCTGCTCCAATGATACAACGATCTCCAATCGTCACTCCGGGACAGATAACAGCGCCACCACCAATCCAGCAATCTTTACCGATCGTGACCGGATAAGCATATTCTTTCGGTTCACGCCGTTCTATATAATCCACCGGATGATGAGGGGTATAAATCTGCACACAAGGGCCCACCAATGTATGGGCTCCGATCGTTATATATCCACCATCCAGAAAAGTACAGTTAGCATTGACAAATACATGTTCGCCCAGCCGGATACCATCACCGTGATCACAGTGAAAAGGCGGGCAAATAACAGATGTAACAGGGATATCCGGTATCAGTTCCTCGAGCAAGGGACGATATTCCTCGTCATAAGTACTCAACCCACGCATACGGGCCAATAACTTTTTAGCTTTCTCAAAACGTACCTGCATTTCCGGCACAGACATATCAGCCAGTTGCCCATTACGCATTTTGTCTACTTCACTCATCTTATTCTGTTGCTCCATTAGTGAATATTAAAGATAACTATTTATCAGACATAAATCACAAAAAATCCTTTTTTATCATTTTCATTAGATATAACTCACAAAAAACATAGTTTTTTCTACTTCACTTCTCTTTAGTAATCCTCAAAAAACAACGTGGTACACATTCATTATTTAAAATCAATTGGATATTAGCATACTCTATAGATACGAATCTATTGAAACGCAAATTAACGCAGATTTTCGCGAATTAGATTACTGAGTTATACTTGAAAACAATATTTCTTACAGAAAATCTGCGTTCATTCGCGTTAATCTGCGTTTCAATAATAACCCGCGAAATAATCATTAAATGATGATGATGTATTACTTATTCTGTTACTCCATTAGTGAATATTAATTTCTTTTCGTTTGATAATCGTTCATTAAACTCAAATCCCTCCCAGTGAAAAGCTTTCAAATCCTGCGGAGATTCTATCCGGTTTTTCAGAATAAAACGTGTCATCTCCCCACGAGACATTTTGGTGTAAACTACAATAGTAGAAAGTTTGCCATTCTTCCATACATGAAATTCGGGGGTAACAATCGTCACTTCCTGTTCTATACGCTTCCAGTCAAACAAACCACGCATTTCATCACTTGCCAGATTACATAGCACGCCTCCGGTGGCTTTGATCTCTTTAAGAAATGAATCGGTAAGCCGGGACTGCCAATAAGAAAACAGAGTTTTACCACCTTGCTCAGGGAGTCTTACATCTCCTTCAAGACGATACAAACGGATTAGATCTAACGGACGAAGTAAACCGTAGCAAAATGAAGTGAACCGAAGATGTTCCTGTGCATAGCGAAAATCGTCGTCTGAAAAATCTTTCGGATTCAACCGCTTAAAAACAATACCTGTATAGGCAAGCAGGGCCGGAAGCGCACGAGTATCCTCTGAATGAAAAGCCTGATAACGTTTGTAATTCTCGACAGCAATCTTAGGATTCACACGCAACAAATGCTCTAACTCTTCTACAGAAAACTGCGACATCTCTAAAGCAATTTCTGCCGCTTCTTTCTGAAAACAAGGTATAGTAGTAAAAGGGACTTTCACTTTTGAAACATCACTCATGGTTTTGGCGCAGGATAAAAGTATAAGCATAAATGGAGGATTTACGATTTAATAATTTACGATTTACGATTGATAAATGATAATTGGCAAATCACAAATGAGGATTTACGATTGATATTAGTTTAGAGCAAAGTTAAACTTTTTAGTTGTACCTTTGTTGTTCATTTAATAAAAATAACAATCAGTATGGGAAAGAAGTTTTATTTTGCAGCAATACTCTGTGCTTTTATTATGACAGGGTGTACAAACAGTAAAAAAACAAACAATGCCGACAGTATGAGTGCAGATACTACACAGGTAGCAGATATGCACAATGCAGAAACCTCACTTGATTATTTTGGAGAGTATAAAGGAACAATTCCCGCAGCTGACTGTCCGGGGATAGATGTTACTTTGGTTTTCAACAAGGATCATACGTATACACAGAAATATATTTACCAGGAAAGAAAAGATGCGGAATTTGATGAAGCAGGTACTTTCATAGTAGAAGGCAATATATTGACTACGACTTCCAAAGAAGGAGATAAATCTTATTATAAGGTGGAAGAAGGCCGGATAGTAATGCTGGATGCAGACAAACAGCCCATCACAGGAGCACTTGCTGATTTGTATGTGTTGAAGCAGGAAAAAGTCTTTTAATTACGCTTCTTATTCAACACAATAAATCAAAAGTATGATAAAGAGATAGGAAATTATGTAAAAAAACAGTTTATATATTCTATCTCTTTATCAAAGGTAAAATAGTACAAAGAGAAAATTATTGTATACTGTTCAATAAATCAATTTTCCCCTCATTAACCAATTTCAATATCAATTCACCAAACAGTGTATTTTGCCATGCAAACCAGGCACGGGTAAAATTGGCAGGATCATCTTTATGGAAGGATTCATGCATAAACCCTGTACCTGCATCCGTATCCATAAGCATCTTCACACAAGTCTTTATCTCTTCGTCATTCTGGCTTGTGAAAGCTTTCATCATAATACTCATCGGCCAGATCATATCATAACCGATATGTGGACCTCCGATACCTTCTCCGGCTTTTCCTTTGAAGAAATACGGATTGTCTTTGCTCCATACAAAACGACGCGTATTCTGATAGATCGGATCATTCACATCCATATCGCCCAGATAAGGCATAGCTATCAGACTGGGTACATTCGCATCATCCATCAACAGCTGATTTCCGAAACCATCTACTTCAAAAGCATAAATTGTTCCGTATTTGGGATGATTATAGGTTGCATATTTCTTCAGTGCACCTTCCACTTCCTGTGCAAGATCCGTACATTGCTGAGCCAGATCAGTTCTCTGATTTACCGCAGTCAATATCTCTGCAGCTTTTCTAAGTGAAGATACGGCAAAGAAGTTTGACGGAACAAGAAATTGCAGTGTTGTAGCATCATCCGACGGACGGAAAGAAGAGACTATCAATCCTACCGGATTTACAGGAGCTCCCAAACCATTATTATTCAGAGTGTCGAGCGCACGCTCCGTTTTACGCTGGAATTTGTAATAATCCACCTTATCTTTACGCTGCTGCTCTTTAAATGTTCTCAAAATATTGGTGATGGCCTGTATCCATTCGTTATCAAAGATGCTGGCATCTCCTGTCTCTTTCCAGTACTGATAGGCCAATCGAAGCGGATAACAAAGAGAATCAATCTCCCATTTACGCTCATGGAGTTCCGGTTTCATATCCGTCAGGTCGCTCATCCATTCGCCTCCTTTCGCTCCATCATTGAAAGCATTTGCATACGGATCAATAATGATACACTTAAACTGACGGCGAATGACTCCTTCAAGCATTTTTTTCAGTTCCGGATCCTTGTTTGCCAACTGTATATAAGGCCAAACCTGTGCTCCAGAATCACGCAACCACATGGCATGAATATCTCCCGTATATACAAAAGTATCGGGTTTACCATCCGTTGTACGGTAATGTACAGTCGTTTCGAGCGTATTTGGGAAACAGTTTTCAAACATCCAGGACAATTTCTGGTTAGTCAACAACTTCTTAACCCGCACAATTTCAGCCTCTACTGCTTTAGAGGTAAACAATCGTTTCTTCATCTCCGGGCGGTTACTCTTATAAGCGGCCGCCAGACATGCCTGGTTGATTACAACTGTATTGTCTTTTGCCACAACAAAGTCGGCTGCATTTGCATGGTTTCCGAAAAATAGAGCGGCTGTGATAGCACACAAACTGATGTTTTTCTTTTTCATTCGTCTTTATATTTTAGTTAATCAATTCTTTAATACCAGCGAGCCGACCATACATTTCTACCATAGCGGCCTGTGTCAGCAACCACTTTTTATCATCTTTGTCATTTCCACTCAAATCTACGCTAAACAAACCCTTATCATCACGGGCATTGTTCCAGGCATATTCCAGGCTCCTATTAAATGCATCCAGATACGTTTTATTTTGATCCTGTTGGTAGAGTTCGATGAAACCTCTCAGCATGACAGCACTGAACCAGATATCTCCTTTTTTCAGTAACTTGAAAGATTCACCGGTAGCAGATGTAAAGTCCATAAAGAAATAGTTATAGCATTCTTTAGCAATATTCTGCGCATCAGCCAGATACTCCGGTTGTCCGGTCAACTGATAAAGTAAAGCAGCAGACTGCATCATTTGTCCGCTGTTGTATGCATATTTTGCTCTCCCTATCTTACCATCAAGACGAATGTTATCAAAATAGAGATAATCTGTAGAGTCCTGCAAATGGGCTTTCGTCCATTCATACAATTCTTTTCCCTGCGTATAGTATATACTATCTTTCGTTGCTTTAAAAAGTTTCAATGCCAAAACAGATCCCGGTGCATTGGAGCACGTATGTTTAGCCTCTTTTTTCTGCTCACACCAGTAGATACCTCCACCCAGCTGATCATCCATTCCACTCTGGATAAATCTCCATATCAACTGAGCTTTCTCAAGATATGCAGCCTCCTGGGTCATTTGATAAATATCCGTGAAGTCAATACCCAACCATACATTGTCATCATAAAACCGATCTGAAGGAGAAGAGGTGCGAATATAAGATGAATAAGCGTGAGGCTCTCTTTTTATATCAAAATACTCTTCCAATCCGGGCAAAATCCTTTCATCCAACAATTCCTTATATTCTTTTTTACCACTTGCCTCATACATCGCATTTACCGCAGAGAACATGCCGGAGTAAGGCCAAAGATAAGAATACTGGTTGGGTAGATTTGCCTGCTCTTCGGATGCTAAATAAGTAACATTGCTTTGCTCATCAAAAGGGTAATTCTCCCGCAACAGATTAACACCCGGCCGTGAATAACACTGATAGATAGAATCTAATGCTTCCTGCGCTCTGGCTAAATTAGGATTCATATTTACCTGCTCTTTGTGGACACAACCTACCAAAGAAGCAGCACATAACAAGCCTACTAAAAAATATCCTGCCTTCATATTTACTTTATTAATTAATAGTATTGATATTCATTAAATAATTCATTTCTTCTGTTTGCTATCCGTTATTTCGAATAAGCTGATGGCAAATCCGCTACCAATTGCAATCCGATGATTTTAACTCTTGTACCGAAAGTCGGCAAGTTATCAGCGAAATAAGACCGATAAAGAAAAGAATGTTCTTCATGTTATTAAACCAGTATATTAAATCTAAAAAAAACGGGGTATCATCATACCCACCTTATTACAGAATTGTTATCCCGGCAACAATCTTTTTTACCCCTTTATACTATACCCTATTGTTATTCTAATCAGATGTCACAAAACTATGACTCAGATTAGATTATCAATATACAATTTTATGACATTAGTGTACTTAAAGAGCCGAAAGACAGAAGAATAAACATATATGTCATAAAATCGTATACTTTTTAAATTCCCTTTCTACCATTATCACTCTTTTTTATTTAATTTTGCAGCAAGTACAGGAACTCTTTATATTAATCGTGACACACAACTACATTTTATGAGAACCTCCTATCTATACTATACCTTTTCACTTCTACTATTCCTACTTAGTATAACGAGTGAAATCAACGCATACAACCTGCGGCAATATTCCAGTCAGAACGGGTTGTCAAACAGTGCAATTCTATCCCTTTGCCAGGATAACAATGGCTTAATGTGGATAGGAACTTGTGACGGACTAAACATTTTCGATGGTACTACCCCACGACTGTACAAACCTGCAAATTCCCGCATTGGTTTCTCCGGCAACATTATAGGCAACATAATGGAGACCGAAGAAGATGTATTATGGATACAGACCAATTATGGTCTTGACCGTTTCGACTCTCACCAGCAGACAATTCAGAGCTTCAAGGAGTTCAAAGACATCAATAAAATGACAAAAAGTGCCACGGGAGATGTATATATCATCAAAGATGACGGCAACATCTATTATTTCAACCGGCGCGACAATGAGTTCCGGAAGTTAGATGTAGGAACGGTTGTTTTTGAGAATGTCCTGCAAATAGTTGCAGACAGTTCAGACATTCTTTGGATTTTCTCATCAGACGGTAGCAACCAAAGTTATGCGATAGAAAAAGAGAAGGACGAAATAAAACTCTCACCACACAATCATTTCAATCACCCGAAGAAGTTACTCTGGGCTTCAGCCGAAAATAATCTGCTCTACTTCATTGATAGTACTTACGCTTTCTATGAATATGACTTGAACAGCCAAAAGAAATATTATATTGTCGACCTTGAGTCCGAGATACATCAACGTGGAGAAGTATCCTCTATCATAAAGAAACAGAATGATTACTATATCGGATTTAAGAGTAGCGGCCTGATCCAACTGAAGTATCAGCCCGACCAGAAAATAAAGTATATCATACAACCTACCGATATCCGGACCGGAATATTTTGTCTGCTGAAAGATAAATTCCAGGACATCATCTGGATAGGTACAGACGGACAAGGATTGTACATGTATTTTGCCGATACATTTTCGATAAAGAATACACTGCTAAATACACCGGCCTATCAGATAAACAATCCGGTTCGCGCACTCTATCTTGATGATGAACAAACGCTATGGATCGGAACGAAAGGAAATGGGATATTACGCATGTTCAACTATCATCCGGAGGCAGAGACGGATATAAGCCTCAAAACAGAACAACTGCTGACCAATAACAGTACACTTACAGACAACTCTGTCTATTGTTTTGCTCCGAGTCATTGGAAAAGACTCTGGATAGGAACCGAGAACGGTATAAACTACTATTCGTATCCGGACCGGAAAATAAAACAGTTCCCCGTTCTGGCAGAAGGAAAAACAGTAAAGTATGTCCATTCTATCTGCGAACAAAACGATAGTACCCTCTGGATTGCCACAGTAGGAGAAGGTATTGTGAAAGTGTCTTTAAATGGTTCCGGTAGTTCTCCCACTGTAAAAAGTGCGGAAAGGATTATCCTGGACAAAGGCAAACGTGCATCCAACTACTTTTTTGTTTCTTTCCAGGAAAGTGATTCCGTCATGTGGTTTGGCAACCGCGGATACGGAGCCTATCGGATCAATACGCATACGGGGCAAATGAAAACCTATCTGTTTGATCAGGCGATAAAAAGCCAGACAGTAAACGACATCTTTGCTATTCTGAAAAATGATGCGGGATATTGGTTCGGTACAAGCTTCGGGCTGACGCGTATTTATAATGACGATTATTACATATATAACGAGACCAACGGTTTTCTCAATAATACGATTCATGGCATTCTTGAAGACCAGAAACAAAATCTGTGGATCAGTACCAATCAAGGTCTGGTAAGATTTAATATCCAAACCAATGCTGTGCAGACTTATCATCAGCGAAATGATCTGAAAGTGACAGAGTTCAGTGACGGAGCTTACTTTAAAGACAAACGCACGAATACTCTTTTCTTTGGTGGTACGAACGGTTTTATAACGATTAATGAGAACAACTCCACGGCCATAGAATATATGCCCGCCCTGCAATTCAATCGTTTGTCTATCTTTGGCAAGGAATATGATATATATGATTTCTTCAGGGAAGACAAAAAACAGAAGGTACTCGAGCTGGACTATAGCCAGAACTTCTTCAGCCTGTCATTCATAGCTATCGACTATGTCAATGGAAATAATTACACTTACTCTTACAAGATTGACGGTTTGAGTGAAAACTGGATAGAGAATGGACTTTCTACCACAGCTGTCTTTTCTAATCTCTCCCCCGGGCAGTATACGCTATTAGTAAAATACCGGAGCAATATCACGGGAGAAGAAAGCACGCCCCAATCCCTCATTATCCGTATCATCCCTCCCTGGTACAGAACAACTATTGCTTACTCTATTTACTTTATACTATTTATCGGATTCGTATCCGGGTGTATTTACATGTTTATTAAGCGGTATCGGCACAAAAGGGATCGCATGATCGAGCAAATGAACCGCCAACAACGGAATGAATTGTATGAGTCTAAACTTCGCTTTTTCACCAATGTCACTCATGAGTTCTGTACTCCCCTGACCTTGATCTATGGTCCTTGCCAGAAGATCTTATCACATACGGAAGCGGATAATTATGTTCATAAATATGCCACGATGATTTTGCAGAACGCTCAGAAGCTGAATGCTTTGATTCTGGAGTTAATAGAATTCCGTCGTTTGGAAACCGGAAATAAAGTACTTGAAATAAAGCAGCTCCCTATATCCGAACAGACGAAGGACATAGCCGAATCTTTCTGTGAACTGGCCGAAAGTCAGAAGATAAACTATCAATTGAAAATAGAAGAAGATGTTTACTGGAATTCGGATGCCAGTTGCTTCAATAAGATAGTAAATAATCTATTGTCCAATGCCTTCAAATATACGCCGGAGAATGGAACTATAATCGTAGAACAACGTATCGAAGAAGGACAGCTTTGCATTCGTATCTCAAATACGGGGAAGGGAATTGCCAAGGAGAATCTAACCAAGATATTCGACCGCTATAAGATACTGGACAATTTTGAAGTGCAAAACAAAAATGGTATTTCTCCCCGAAACGGATTGGGGCTCGCTATTTGCCATAGCATGGTGAACCTTCTGGACGGTCAGATTCAGGTAACAAGTGTACCTGGTCAGATCACTACTTTTGAGGTTACTCTGCCGGCATTGGTTGTTACGACAGCTTCTGTTCCGGAAGAAAGTATATTGGCGGAACCGCCTGTACAGGCAGATAACAAACCGGTTGAATTAGAAAATATACCGGCAACTTATGATCCTTCCAGACAAACAATCATCATCATTGATGACGATCCTTCTATGTTATGGTTTATTTCCGATTTGTTTGCAGGCAAATACAATGTGCTTTCATTCGATAATGCAACAAAAGCGATAGAACAACTGGAACTCAAATCTGCCGATCTGATTATCTCAGATGTAATGATGCCGGATATAGACGGAATATCATTCGCAAAAAGAGTGAAATCGAACAAGCTGCTTACACATATCCCATTAATCTTATTATCGGCACTCAATAGTGTGAACGATCAGATGAAGGGCATTGAGTCCGGAGCAGAAGCTTACGTTACCAAACCTTTCAATGCAGAGTATCTGATAAAACTGGCAGAACGGCTTATCCAGAGGGAAAAAGAATTAAAGGAGTATTATAATTCAATACTCAGTACTTTCAAGCTGGACGACGGGCAATTCTTACACAAAGAGAATAAAGTATTTTTTGAGAAAATGATGCAATTAATTGATAAGAATATTACTAACGATGAGTTGTCCGTTGAATTTTTAAGCAGTTCCTTAGGGTATAGTACCCGGCATTTTTACCGAAAGCTGAAGGAGATTACAGAAAAGACTCCTGCTGATATCATCAAAGAATATCGATTGGCCATAGCAAAAAATCTATTGCTTACTACTAATTTGTCAATAGAAGAGATTATGGACAAATCGGGATTTATCAATCGCGGGACTTTCTATAAGATATTCTCACAGAAGTATAATATGCCTCCACGGCAATATAGAGAACAACAGAAAGAAAATTTTAAAGAAGTATCTAAGAAAGAAAACGGTCTGATTGCTCCTTCGGATGGTGAAGAAGAAAACGAACTTTAGGCATCAGATTTATTTAAGAAACAACTGAGAATATTCATTTAAAACAATAATATTTTTATCAGACTATAGCTAAACTCATTTTTTTTATAACTTTGTAAACAAACGAGGTTGAGAAGAATTCTATACCTTAATCAAGATAACAGAACAAAATTAGTAATTTGCTTTATTTGATGAAATTATGAAACAGCTGTTATTACTATTGACCACCCTATTTTTATTATGCATATCCTGCAATAAGGAAAGCATAGATATAGAGACTGAAGATGAGAGCGGACTCGTTGAAGTTAGTGTTTCCTATACAACAAAAGAAAATCCTAATATTTTAATGCCCGATTCTTATTCTAAACTGTATATATATTACGATCAGCATTTTACAGGTTTTACAGGTTATTCCTTCCAAGATGGGAAATTAACAAAAGAGGGAAAAACTATATTTCCGGATCAAAGTGCTTCAGCAGACAAAGAAGGCAAAATACTATTACGGCTAAATTATATAAATAAACCGCTTACGTTTTTTGTAGAAAGTAACTACTGCAAAAGAATATCAATAGGCAGTCATTCTACAGGGGAAAAGAAAATCATTTCTACAATTACATTTGGCCCATAAATTTCACGTACTTTATCCACCTCAAAAACCCTTGTTTCTTCTTCAGAATTCATACGAATTTCGATCTACTATGAATTCAAAAATGAATATGTTGTGTCAGTATATCTCCTCTACCCTTTACCCTCACCCTTTCGGAGGAAGATGAAGCCCCGCAATGATAGTGTATATAGTATTAACATACTATTTTACAAACAAATCCTCTTTCAAGAAGGTACATCTAAAAGATAAGGAAGGTGTACCAGTCTAATGCTGTTATTTATCCTTCACCGATGAACGATCTCTACCAAGCAAAGGAAGTCTATCTTTCCCGATGAGGGACGTTGTTAAACATCTACATGTTTAACAACGCTTCATTACGACTCTCTGTGAGTTCGACTACGACTTAAATAAATTACCTTCCCTTTGATTGCCCAACGTACCTCCACATAAGAAAAAAACAGGGTGATAATGCCACGCATTACCACCCTGAACTCTTTATAGCAAGAAAAGCTTATTTATATTCCTGCCAGCTCTTTATCTGGATATCTTCGAGTTTCAACTCACAGAATGCTTCGATAAACGCACTTGCCAGACGGGCATTGGTGATCAACGGAATGTTATGGTCGATAGCACCGCGACGAATACGATAACCGTTCGTCAACTCACGTTTGCTATGATTCTTCGGGATATTGACAATCAAGTCAAACTTATGATCGGCAATCATCTTCATCACGTTGTTTTCTGCTCCCGGCTTTTCATCGGGCCAGTACACCGGAGTGGTATCTACACCGTGTGCATTGAGGAAAGCAGCCGTTCCGGCAGTAGCATAAATCTTATATCCCTGCGCAAACAGAGCACGGCTGGCATCCAGCAAATCAACTTTTGATTTCATGGCACCGGAAGAGAACATAATACCTTTCTCTTTTGAAGGTATCTTGAATCCGGTAGAAATCATTGCATTCAGCAGGGCCTCTGAGAAGTCATCACCGATACAACCCACCTCACCGGTTGAAGACATATCTACACCCAAAACAGGGTCAGCCTTATGCAAACGGGAGAATGAGAACTGAGAAGCCTTTACACCAATCCAGTCGATATCAAAGGCAGACTTGTCCGGACGGCTGTATGGAGCGTCAAGCATGATACGGGTAGCTGTTTCGATAAAGTTACGTTTCAGTACTTTAGACACGAATGGGAAACTACGTGAAGCACGCAGATTACATTCAATCACTTTCACCTCGTTATTGCGAGCCAAGAACTGGATGTTGAACGGACCGGAGATATTAAGTTCTTTTGCAATCTGGCGACTGATTTTCTTAATGCGGCGAGCTGTTGCAAAGTAGATCTTTTGTGCAGGGAATACCAATGTAGCATCACCGGAGTGAACACCGGCAAACTCAACATGTTCAGAGATGGCATATTCCACCACTTCACCATTCTGAGCTACTGCATCAAATTCTATCTCTTTCGTGTTTTCGAGGAACTGAGAAACAACTACCGGATATTCTTTTGAAACCTCAGCAGCCATCTTCAGGAAGTTCTCCAACTCTTCATCGTCATAGCAAACATTCATTGCTGCACCCGAAAGTACGTAAGACGGACGAACCAACACCGGATAACCTACCTTTTCAACGAAGCCTTTCACTTCTTCAAGACTGGTGAGCTCCATCCATGCCGGTTGGTCAATGCCCAGCTGATCGAGCATAGCAGAGAATTTATTACGGTTCTCGGCACGATCGATAGAAACCGGAGAAGTACCCAGTACGGGAACCGACTGACGATAAAGCTTCATCGCTAAGTTGTTCGGAATCTGTCCGCCCACGGAAACAATAACACCACGAGGCTGTTCGAGATCGATCACATCGAGTACACGCTCAAAGGAAAGCTCGTCGAAGTACAGACGGTCGCACATATCATAGTCAGTAGATACCGTTTCGGGGTTATAGTTGATCATGATAGATTTGTAACCTAACTTACGAGCTGTCTGTACAGCATTTACCGAACACCAGTCAAACTCTACCGAGCTACCGATACGATATGCACCCGAACCGAGAACGACTACTGATTTCTCATTCTTATAATAGTTTACATCATACCCTTCTACAGCATACGTCATGTAGAGATAATTGGTCAGTTCCGGATGTTCAGAAGCAATTGTGTTGATACGTTTTACAGCCGGAAGAACACCCAACGATTTACGATGTGCACGAACAGCCAGGTTTTCTTTCTCCATATTGCCGGTCGGATTCAATACGAAACGAGCTATCTGGAAGTCAGAGAAACCGAGAATCTTCGCTTCGCGCATCACATCAGCAGGAATATCCTCTACTTTACTATAAGTAGAAAGTTTCACTTTATAGTCAACAATATTTTTCAATTTACCAAGGAACCACGGATCAATCTTAGTCAGATCGTGGATACGGTCAATCGTATATCCTTGTTCCAAAGCCTGTGCAATAGCAAATACGCGCAGGTCAGTAGGATTAGCCAATTCTTTGTCGAGATCATCAAAAGTCACGTCATCATTACCTACAAATCCGTGCATACCTTGCCCGATCATACGAAGTCCTTTCTGGATGATCTCTTCAAAAGAACGACCGATAGACATGATTTCACCCACCGACTTCATACTTGAACCGATCTCACGGGATACACCGGCAAACTTAGTAAGGTCCCAACGAGGAATCTTACAGATATAGTAGTCAAGTTGCGGAGCCAGATAAGCAGAATTCGGAGTTCCCATCTCACCAATCTGATCGAGTGTGTAGCCTAAAGCAACTTTGGCAGCAACAAATGCCAACGGATAACCGGTAGCTTTGGAAGCCAAGGCAGAAGAACGACTCAGACGGGCATTAACTTCGATAACGCGATAGTCATCCGTTTCGGAATTGAAAGCATATTGAATGTTACATTCGCCTACAATGCCCAAATGACGAATACATTTTGTAGAAAGTTCTTTCAATAATGTAAGTTCCTTATCATCCAGCGAGCAGGTAGGAGCTACCACGATAGACTCACCTGTATGGATACCCAGCGGGTCGAAATTTTCCATACTTGCCACTGTGAAACAGTGATCGTTGGCATCACGAATTACCTCAAACTCAATTTCTTTCCATCCCTTCAGAGACTCTTCTACAAGAATTTGTTTGGAGAATGCAAATGAGCTTTCAGCCAGTTTCAGGAATTCTTCTTCGTCGGCACAAATACCGCTTCCAAGACCTCCCAATGCATAAGCCGAACGAACCATTACCGGATATCCGATGCGACGTGCAGCAGCAATGGCATCTTCCATATTCTCCACCGCCTGGCTGACAGGAGTCTTCATGTCAATCTCATTGAGCTTCTTCACGAACAAGTCGCGGTCTTCTGTATACATGATGGCCTCAACAGAAGTACCTAATACTTTCACACCATATTTGTCGAGAACACCATTTGTGTAAAGTTCAGCACCACAATTCAGCGCCGTTTGACCACCAAATGCAAGGAGAATTCCATCAGGACGTTCCTTCTTTATAATCTCTTCTACAAAGTAGGTTGTCACGGGAAGGAAATACACTTTATCTGCAATTCCTTCAGAAGTCTGAATGGTTGCAATGTTCGGATTAACCAATACCGAACTGATACCTTCTTCTTTCAAGGCCTTCAGTGCCTGCGAACCAGAGTAGTCAAACTCCCCGGCTTGTCCGATTTTGAGTGCTCCTGAACCCAGAACCAGGACTTTCTTCATTTCCTTTTCCATTTCTCTTGTTGTTATAATGTTGTTGTTTCTTAAAGTTACCACATAAAAAAAATGCGTTACCCTAACAAAAGGACTAACGCATTACCAAAGAACTAAAATATCGTTTTTGGAGAAAATAGAAGAAGTATACAGATTCCGGATGGAAAACATCCGAACGAAGATATTGCTTACTTCTTATTTCCTGTTGATTCATTGCTATTTTTAAAATTTGTGCAAAGTAACGACTTATTTCTATAAATACAAAAGATTCGGGAAAGAATATTTCCTACAAAGTAGTATTCGACATCATTTTGTTTCCTATATTTGCACCTCGTAAACATCAATAATTTCAAAACATGAAAAGACTTACACTTATTCTGTTTGCCGCATTATGTATTGCAGCAAACCTATCTGCTCAAAACAAACCAGGTAAAGGTTCATTTGGTACTGAAGTTCAGTTTAACCCATTTGATCAAAACGGAGAAACGTTCAAATTGGACGGACTAAAGTTCCGCTACTTCGTAACAGACAAAGACGCTATTCGCCTGAAACTGGGATTCAATCTGGACCATTCTAACTTTACAAATAAAGAAGAAGGCGAAACACAGGCGGATTACACTTCGACCAAATTTAAATATAATGTGGGAGACTTCCGTCTGGATGCAGGTTACGAACGCCATTTCGATATCAGCAAAAGAGTAAATGTCTATGTTGGAGGTTCTTTTGGGTTCACCCGTCATTTCGCCTCCACTAAGTTAGAAACTGTTTCTAATGAACTCTCAACTACATTCAAAGGTGAAATCACCAATGGGGCCATTACCCCTGACTCAAATGCAGACGAACTGGATATTGAAAATATGTTGCCAGCCGTGAATGACAGAGCTTACTGGGGAATCAATGCAGCAATTTTCACCGGTCTGGATTTTTACGTATACAAAGGACTCTATGTAGGTACAGAGCTTGGGCTGAAACTGGAAAACCGTAAATCAAGCAAAATGACTTACAGAGCAGTGGCAGATAAGACCAATTATCTCGAAGAAACGACCGATAAAGCTATTACAACAAAGGTTAAGACTTATATAGAACCGGTTCTCCGATTGGGTTGGACTTTCTAAACGATGCAATAGCCACCTTTTTATTTTATCCTTTTTTATTCGTATCTTTGCCAAAGCGAAAATAAGCTGCACCTAATATATAAAAGTATAAAGAAAATGGGAAAAGAAAAGATCATATTAACGGGCGACCGCCCGACAGGTAGACTTCACATCGGACACTACGTGGGCTCTTTGAAAAGAAGGGTAGACCTCCAAAACTCCGGCGACTTCAGTAAGATGTTTGTTTTCATTGCTGATGCGCAAGCTTTGACGGACAATATTGATAATCCCGAAAAGGTACGTCAAAATGTTATCGAAGTAGCTCTCGATTATCTGGCTTGCGGACTCGATCCGGCCAAAGCTACTATTTTCATCCAGTCACAGATTCCGGAACTTTGTGAATTGTCTTTCTATTTCATGGATCTGGTGACCGTGTCACGTTTGCAACGCAATCCGACGGTAAAGACGGAAATCCAAATGCGTAACTTTGAGACGAGTATCCCAGTAGGTTTCTTTACTTATCCCATCAGTCAGGCTGCTGATATCACTGCATTCCGCGCAACAACTGTTCCGGTAGGTGAAGATCAGGAACCGATGATTGAGCAGGCAAGAGAAATTGTACGCCGCTTCAATTATATCTATGGTGAAACTTTGGTAGAACCGGAAATCCTGTTACCCGATAATGCTGCTTGTCTGCGCCTACCGGGCACCGATGGTAAGGCTAAAATGAGTAAATCATTGGGTAATTGTATCTACCTCTCCGAAAGTGCCGACGAAATACAGAAAAAGGTAATGAGCATGTTCACCGATCCCGACCATCTGCGTGTACAGGACCCGGGTAAGATAGAAGGTAACACTGTATTCACATATCTTGATGCATTCTGTCGTCCGGAACATTTCGAGCGTTATCTGCCGGATTATCCGAACCTGAATGAGCTGAAAGCCCACTATCAACGTGGTGGACTGGGAGATGTGAAAGTAAAACGCTTCTTAAATGCCATTATGCAGGAGACACTGGAGCCGATCCGTAACCGCCGGAAAGAGTTTGAGAAAGATATCCCTGCCATCTATGAGATGCTGAAACAAGGATGCGAAGTGGCAAGAGCCGCCGCTGCCGATACACTGGCAGACGTTCGCAGATCTATGAAGATCAATTACTTTGACGATGCGGATCTGATAGCGGAACAAGTAAAGAAGTTCAGTACTCCTGAAAAATAAACAAACGTCAAGTATCGTTTATGAAAATACCCCGCTACCGGTAAACCGGTAGCGGGGCTTTCTTTTTTTTATATAATCCTATCTTTTAATTGTTAGATTTCACCAATACAACACGGTTCAGGATAGGTTGTCCGAATTTATCTACACCACCATTACCATCAACGCTCAGACGGTTTGCTGAAATACCATATTGTTTAACCAATACATTCACAACGGCTTGTGCACGTTTCATACTCAATTCTTTATTGAAGCTTGGAGTACCTGTTGCGGAGTCTGCATATCCGTTTACAACATATTTAGTATCCGGGAATTTCTTCATCTGCTCAGCCAGATAAGACAAGTTCATTGCTTCACGAGGAGATATCTCGGCAGAACCAATATTAAAGAATACGGTACGAGGGGCGATATTAGCATCTACGATCACTTCTTGTTCCACACCCTCTGTTGTTGGCTGGCTCTCTGCTTCCTGTAACTGCTGTTGCAATGTAAGGTTGGCAGCTGCCATTGCATTCATCTGTTCGCGCATATTTCTCAATTCCAGTTCAGAGATAATCTGCGGGAACGGACGTTGGAATCCACGGTTCGGGAAACGATAAGTCAAACCTATAGAAGCTCCGAAAATACCATCGTAGTCGTGCTTACCACCATGTTCGCCATCAAATTTACCTTCTACTCCAGTAGCACTTAACTCAAGATTAATATCAACTGCACTCGAAATGCGGAAACGGTTTATCAAACCTGCATTTATCGTTAATGCATTTACGTGAGGTCTTGTGTAAGCATGAGTGAAACCAGCTCCTAAATAAGGAATCAACTCATATACACGGTGTGAATTGTAACCGCCAAAAAGGGCATTCAGATTGAACATGATATCACCATGCAGATTCATGTAGTCAAATTTCTGTTTGTAATATCCGTCACCCAATTCATTACCGGTTACGTAAGGAGCAGTTTTATCGTATGTAAAACCTTTAGCTTCAAGTCCGCTATATTGCAAACGCAATCCCAATCCGGGAGTAAACCATTTACCTATTGCAACATTTAATACAGGACTGATACGATCTTTGAACTTGCCGGCTTTATCACCATTTCCATAAAGCACCTGGGCACCTCCGCCAACAGAGAAGAACCAGTTACTCCAGAACGGGTTGGTCAACACTTGATATTTGTCTTGAACCTGAATTTCTTCGAATTCGGTTACAGTAACTTGCTGAGCAGAAGCTACAGCAGTAACGCCGGCAAATGCCAGCAACATTAGAATCTTTTTCATATACCTAAATAGTTAAAGTGGTTATTATTTTTCCTATTGAAACTGTTTAAATAACACCAAGGGAAATAAAAGGTTCTGAAAATAGATGATTTTATGTTTTTTCTTGTGAGAAAAGGAGAGTGAAGAGCCTGATGAAGCAGCCGGCATACTACTTTATGATTAGCTTTAGTCTAATTGATGAATTGGCATATTGACACATTATTAATCAGCTTTAAGTAAAACTGCGTTCTATTTCTATGGCACACGGATAAGCCAGATCAGGCAGATGACAACAGGTCTTTTCATTTATTGGTAATCAGGGAAAAGAAAATTTGATCCGTCGTCATTTGCCTGATCTGGCTCATCCGTGTGCTACATAGAAAACACAAATCTATTTAGCTCATTTTTTATCAATTAACCATCGCTTGGCGTACCTCCCCGTACGGGAAGCACTATCTGAAGAGTTTCTCTATCTCCTCTTCTTTTATTGTGGAAAGTACCACTTTGCCATCGGGAGTATAGTTAGGGGCCACGCAGGCAAACAGATTATCTACAAGATTCACCATCTCTTCGTTTGACAAAACCTGACCGTAAACAATAGCAGCAGCGCGAGACAAAGTCAGTGCCAGGATACTCTGTACTTCTTCTTTCACATCGTTACCTTTTTCCATCGCTGTGTGCAACATACTACGCACCAGTTCTACCGGATTCAACCCCTCAATACCAGCAGGAATACCATTAATAGCGTAACTTCCTCCACCCAGGTCACTAAGTTCAAAGCCCACAGCAGAAAGATCGTCCATAATACTTTGCAATACGGCAGCCTCTGAAACTGGCAATTGCAATATTTCCGGGAAAAGAACTCCCTGAGACATTCCTTGTTTCTGCCTGATCTGCATCATATAGCGATCAAATAACACCCGGATATGAGCACGATGCTGATCAATAAGCATGAGCCCGGATTTTACAGAAGTAAGAATAAACCGCCCTTTAAACTGTAAATGCAAATTTCCCTTTTCCACAATAGATTCATTGGCATACAAAGTTGAAGGAACCACTGCCGGAGCCTCTGGCTCTGCCGGGGAAAAATAGTCAGGTTCTGCCTCTGGTTCATTGATAACAGGCCGATTCATTTTACTGGCCTTTTCTAATCCGCCATAAAGATCTTCCCATTCTACTTTTTGGCGAGAATACCCCGTAACACCTCCTCCCGATCCGGAAGAAGAAGTTTTGAAAGGATTAAAGTCCGAATTATATTGTACACGCGGCGGTTCCGGTGGAAGATTCTGTTCAAAAGCCGGAATGTCAGGCATATCCTCCGTATCAAAATCAATAGAAGGAACAGCATTAAACTTACCTAATGATTCTTTGACAGCTGCTGAGATAATCTGCCAGATAGCCTGTTCATTCTCAAACTTGATTTCGGTCTTTGTAGGGTGAATATTTACATCAATATTAGCAGGATCCACCTCAAAATAAAGGAAATAAGAAATCTGCTCGCCTATCGGAATCAACTGTTCATAGGCATCCATCACAGCCTTATGGAAATAGGGATGCCGCATATAACGCCCGTTTACAAAGAAATACTGGTGGGCGCCTTTCTTACGAGCGGTTTCAGGTTTGGCTACATAACCCGAAATTTTTATCATCGTTGTATTCACATCCACACTCAGTAATTGCTGATTAAGCTTTTTACCAAAAACAGCGAGAATACGTTGCCGCAAAGAACTCACCGGAAGATTGAATAATTCCGAATCATTACTATAAAGTGAAAAAGCCACTTCGGGGTGTACAAGAGCAATGCGTTCAAATTCAGTAAGTATATTACTAAGCTCTGTAGAATTGGCTTTCAGAAATTTTCGACGTGCCGGAATATTGAAGAAAAGATTCTTAATAGAGAAGTTACTCCCTTTAGGACAGGACACCGCTTCCTGGCTTTCGACTTTAGAACCTGCAATAGCCAATTTCGTTCCGAGTTCTTCAGCCTCAAGGCGGGTTTTAAGTTCTACTTGTGCTACAGCCGCGATAGATGCCAGCGCCTCACCACGAAATCCCATTGTACGCAAAGCAAAAAGATCAGATGCTTCACGAATTTTGGAAGTTGCATGACGTTCGAAAGACAAACGGGCATCCGTTTCAGACATCCCCTTCCCATCGTCAATAACCTGTATGCAGGTCTTGCCTGCATCAGTCACTAATACATGTATATTGCAAGCCTCAGCATCAATCGCATTTTCTACCAACTCTTTAATGACAGATGCCGGACGTTGTATCACCTCACCAGCTGCAATCTGATTAGCAACTGAATCTGGCAACAAATGAATGATATCACTCATAATATTTAGTAGTTAGAATTTAGTAGTTAGGAGTTAGAATTCAGGAATTAGGAGATAGAAAACACTCACTTTATAAATCATCATTCATACCTTCCTCATTAATCAGAACGTCCAACTACCGGTTTGCAAATAATGCCAAAGGAAAAGCAATAGGGCAATAATCAAAAGGATCACTCCCAGATGTACGGGTTTTCGTCCACTTTCCTTACGGCGTTTCAGATGAGTAGTTCCTTCCACAAACTTCCCACGAATATCCTCCGGAGAGAACTCTTTTTCAGATAGCATACCCAATTCGCGCTTGGCCTGCTCTTCCATTTTATCAAGCTTCTCTTTCCGCTCATTCACGTAAATGTACTGATGATTAAAGCGACGCGGCTTTCTCATACCACTGTTAAACATTCCCATAGAGCTATTTCATATTAATTAATTCACGCTTGGGCGAATTTAATGGTTTTCGGGTAGATTTACGCAATGTTTCACCCTCTTTTTTACCTCTCCATTCAAATATATCATCTTTATTTTGAGGACGTATATAATCAAACCACACAAATGTAGGCAACCTCATCTTGTCCGGAGGGATCTGATCCATCGGATAAAGCACTCCATCCGATTTCGGACTCATGACCATCCTTTTCATTTTACGGTCTTTCAGATGCATTGTCAACAAACTGGTTTGCGAAGTATTCATACCAATCATAGTACTATCTTCCTCTTGCGGATAAAAAATCACAAGCACATTGGCTATAACATCGACTTTCCGCATCTCTCCTCCATCAAAATACGCTTTAATTTCTTTCCCGGAAACCTGGTTGTAATGCAATGAATCCTTCATCTCTACCGTCAATGCCTGATTGATAATATGCGACCAGTCAATCGTACTGTCATTCAGATAGATTTTAATTTCTTCTCCCAGCAACTGCTGTCCTTCATTCCAAAGAATGGGGTCGCGGTACATTGTCACACAAGAGTCTTTTGAATTATAGACCAATGAATCACAAACGCCCTGAACATCAGTCCTGTACATGCGCACTTTATGATAAGCCCGCATCTCACGAAACATAGAATCAGTGTTCAGATAAGATGTAATCATCATCAAAGTATCGGCATGCATGAAAAGACTATCGCCCTGTGAATAGTCAATAGCAACTGCACGTTTGGTTGCAAAAGCACTATCAGTCAGCTCATTATAGAAACAGTAATCACCAGTCAGCATATTTTTGTTAATGCTGTCATTCATCACCACGTTGTCAAAGGCTTCTCCATAACCTAACTTACGGTCATAGAACAAACTGTCTCCGGTCATTCGTTTCCCTTCATTGGTCAGCACAGAACGGTCAAGCAACTCAGCCTGTTCCGTCAAGGTACTATAAATACCCCGTTCCGAATAAATATGATTCTTTTCATTTACTATTTCAGACGGGCCGAGAATAGTGGCCACTTTAGACAAAGTATTATACTTTAAAGTGTCTGAGGTAAGAATAAACTGGGGATTTACCAACTTTACATCATGATTAAAAACAGATTGCTTCGTAGCAGGGCTGTACTCACCCCAGTCAGAGGTTAGTACATTTTCTTCATCCATCAATGTACCACCTTCGAAATAATATCCAAGATCATAAATACGATCATAGTTCAGACTATCAGTCAACAAAGTTGTATTCCGATTAATCATCTTTACGTTTTCACGAAGCTGGGCTAACTGGGATATTCCATCATAATACAGATAATCACCATAAATAAACAAGGTATCCCCCTGCTCCATACGTACATTGTTGAATGCTTCAAATGAGTTCGTATTTTCATAGATCAATGCACTGTCACAATACATATACATACTATCATGACGCAGCTTTACTGAACCGATAAGCACCTGCACATCCGGACGAGCCAGTTTGTCTGCCCTACCCTCGTCAGCATGCAGAAGATCTACTTTCGTTTTTTTCTTCTGTTGTGGTTTCTGCCCCTGTGCCCGAAGAAGGTATACACCAAACAAGCATAGCATCCCCGTGAGGATGCATTTAAAAAAGAAGTTGTTAGTTCTCATTAATCTTTAATCCAACCTGGATATTTGAAATCGCAATTCTTCCAGTTTTCATCGATACGAACATACGTATGTTTCTGTTTTTCCAGAATCCACTTATGTAACATCTCCTCCCGGCGTTTAGCAATAACAATCTCTTTCAGGTTCTGATAATCTTCTGTAATCGTTGCTTTATGACCATTGATACGGGTTTTCAACTTTACAATAGCACAAATCTCTTTTCCATCTTTCTCATTAACCATTGTAAATGCCTTCGAAATCTCACCCACGTTCAATTTATCTACCACCTTAGCCACGTCCTGTGGCAATTCCTGCATTTCAAACTTAGAAGTAGCCATGGCGTCATTAGAATTAGTATTCACCATCAATCCATGATTGTTTCTTGTATCCTTGTCATGAGAAAGTGCTGCTGCAGCATCATCAAAAGAGAACTTACCAACACGAATATCATCAGCAATGGAGTCCAAACGTGCACAAGCCTCTATTAGTTCCTTCTCTGAAACTTTGGGACGTAACAGTATATGACGAGTATTCACACGGTCGCCACGTTTTTCAATCAACTGAATAATGTGATAACCATATTCAGACTCTACAATCTTAGATACTTTCTTAGGATCTTGCAGGCTGAAGGCAACCGCTGCATAAGCCGGGTCCATCATACCTTTACCCATGAAGTCCGTTTCACCACCCCGCATAGCAGAGCCACGGTCCTCCGAGTACATACGAGCCAAAGTAGAAAACTCTGTTTCTCCCTTATTTACACGATCCGTATATTCACGTAACCTACTTTTTACATCCTCTATTTCAGCGATAGGAATCTTGGGCTGCAAAGTAACTATTTGAACCTCCACCTGAGTTGGTACATAGGGAATACTATCCTGTGGCAAATCTTTAAAGTAGCGGCGTACTTCAGAAGGAGTCACTTTGATATCACCTACAAGTTTTTGTTGCATTTTTTGCACAGTAAGTCCTTCACGCGCATTCTCACGCAAAGTTTCACGTATCTGTGACGGAGTTTTATTCTGCTGTTCGAAGAAATATTCCTCCATTTTCTCCCTTGAGCCCAACATCTGTATCCAGTGATTTGTCATAGCATCTACACGTTGGATAACCTCACTTTCGGGAACATCAATACTATCAAGACGCGCCTGATGCAAAAACAACTTTTGCACAGCTAACTCCTCCGGAATTACGCAATAAGGATCGCCATCTATTTTACGTCCTTCATACAGGGCGCTCAAACGTGCCTCTTCTACTTCCGATTTCAAAATAGCCTCATCACCTACGACCCAGACCACTTCATCAATCACGTTGTCCTGTCCGTATGCTACCACATTAGCAAGCATTACTAAGGCAAATAAAACAACAAATCTAAAGTTTACAAACTTCTTCATTCTTTGTATTTAATAATTATATATAATCTTTTTCCGATCTATGGCCCGCTTATACAAGTCATCTTTTACCTGGCGCATAAAGTCTACGCGTTTTATATTAACAAGCATATCTTTTGCTTCAGGCATTGCAAACTCATAGGGTTCCTGCTCTCCTACCGCCCGATAATCACTGACGTTAAGAAAATAATAAAAAGCGGTATCTTTCAACTCCACATGCCGATTCTTGTTGATATATTCTTCCGGTGAATCTGTCTTTAAAGGAATCAAATCGAGGATATCTGCCAATGAAACCCATTTATCATAAAAGTATTCATACTTCACCGCATTCTGAAAGCTGTACTTCTCTAAATGTTCGACGGCTTCTTGTGCTTCGGATTTATACCACTTACGCACATTGGTAAGCTGTGGTGCTATCAACGGAACTTTTATAAACAATCCTTTCACCAAAGGACGATCCAGTTTAAAAAGTTCTTTGTTTTTCTCGTAATATTCAGCGATTTCCTGTTCAGGGATATCTTTGGTAAGTCTCTGGCCGATTAACTCCTCCTGATAAGTATGCATAATCAATGCTTTACGATAATTCTCCACCAGACGGTCTATCTCCTCATTGTCGGGAATGTTATTCTGAGCCTTTTCATACAACAAAAGATCTTCAACCCAAGTGCGTATATAATGTTCAGCGAAAAGCAAACTATCGTCTTTAGTCAACCCAGCAGGAAGCACAGATTGAAGGTCCTCTTTGTATAAAAAAGTTCCATTAACCTCTACCAGAGGTGTTTTTCCCCTATGATCATGCTTCTCAGTACATGATATACAGAAAAAGAGAGAAACCAGCAAGAGGCCCGTTATTCGCATTGTCAACTGAAATTATACTTATATTCAAGGTACGAAGATAATGCAATAATCGGTTATATCAGTGGTTATTAACTGTTTTTAAAACCTCTTGGTTAATTTCAACCTTACTTTCTTCGCGTAAACGCTTTATCCAAAGCGAATCAAGGAAGTTCTGATAGTCGGCTGCAAGCGGCCCTCGCACTTCTGTATAGCTATCAGGACCTTTCCGTTTTTCACCAAAAACAGTAGTAAAAGGATAAGACTCCAGAGAATCAAAGCTTCCGGTTTTAAATACCAGTTTATCTACATATTTATTATCACCTTTAGCAAACACGCCTCCCTCCACTTTAACAACTTCTACAGAATCATTAAAAGTTTTTGCTATCGTATCTGTCCATACTTCTTCAGGAAGTTTCCGAATTAATTTCTTAATCTGCTTGGCCATTTTTTTATCGGCACAATGCACTACAACGCCTTTATAACGCGGCTCTTTCCATTTATAATTTGACTTATGAGAAGTAAAATAAGCTATTTGTCCGGGTTCATCGGCCACTGCGCGCTCCCAAACCTCACGATTACTAATCTCAAACAGCAACATCCCCTCTTTATATTCCTGCATCAACAACCGGAAAGCCGGATATTTCTGTTCCAAACGTCCATTCTCATAATCCAATACAGTTTTTAAAACAAAAGCATCCACTTGTGTTTTAAGCCCTCTGGGAAACGACGTTGCAAAACTTTTAAAATCCAAACCGGTATACGAATGATTATCCAATGTAAAGAGCGTTTTGTCTGTTTCACCCTTAGACAACAATTCTTTCATTCCTTCATCATCCACCTGGTAGTTATATTCTTTCTTTAATTTTTCTACCATTGACTCCGTGCCTTTGTCAACTCCGAATTTACGAGCAAGCCGACGGGCTATTTCTCCCTTTATTTCTTCAAACGAAGGCAACTCTTTGGTATCAAGAACTTTTGTTATATGCATGCCTTGAGGAGTGAAAAAAGGCTTGGATATTTCTCCTTTATTCAAAGAGAAAACAACATCTTCAAACTCTTCCGGTGTCTGAAGAAACCCCACCCAAAACGGTTTCTTATCATCTGAGAACTTTTCTACATAAGTTGCAAAGTCATCCGTATTCGGCGCAGCAGATAACACTTTATAAATTGAATCCATCCGAACTTCCGTTTCATTCAGATACGATTTTGATACAGTTTGAGGAAGGTATTTAAAGATGTGCATCACCTGTACATAGCCAGCCCGGGATTTAGCTTTCATTTCATCATAAAATTGACGCACATAAGCTTCTTCGGCTTCTTCATCCGTCAAATAAGATTTCGCTAATTGCCTGCGATATCCTTCCAGTTCTTCCCGGAAAGTCCGGGTGGTATCAATGCCAGCAGCTTCGGCAGCCGCAACTTTCAACTTAAAGTTGACAAAAAGATCAACATACTCATCAAGCGTTTTTGACTCTTGTTCATTAAGAGAGTTATTCTTATTATAGATATACTCAAACTCAGAACGAGTTACATCTTTTCCGTTTATCCGCATCAATACAGGATCTTGCTGTGCTACAGCAGCAAGTCCCAATAGACAGGTTACTAATAAAACCAAGTTTCTTTTCATACAAAGCTTCGTTTATATACATACGTTTTATTAAACGCTGAAAGATTGGAAAAATTGTATTTAACGATAATAAAAAGCCGGACTTCCTACCGAGTAAAACAGAGTCCCACAGAGTATTATTCTTTTTCCTACTATGCGATAGAAGAAAAATAACTCTGTGAGACTCCGCATCAACTCGTGGTAAACTTAGCAGCTCCCACGTTATCGAGAATTATATTATTCCGGACGACTATAGTTAGGCGACTCGCTTGTAATTGTTACATCATGAGGATGGCTCTCCATCACACCTGCATTCGTAATACGTGTAAATTTAGCATCATGTAACTTTTCAATATTCTGCGCACCACAATACCCCATACCTGCACGCAAGCCACCGGTCAACTGATAAATCACTTCAAACAGTGTCCCTTTATAAGGAACACGTGCAGCAATACCTTCCGGAACAAGTTTCTTCACATCTGCTTCTCCACTCTGAAAATAGCGGTCTTTCGATCCGTTTTCCATCGCTTCTAAAGAGCCCATGCCACGATATGACTTAAATTTACGTCCATTAAAAATAATAGTTTCACCCGGACTTTCTTCTGTACCGGCAACCAGAGAACCGATCATGACAGAATACCCTCCAGCTGCAAGTGCTTTTACAACATCACCTGAATAACGAAGTCCGCCATCTGCAATCAAAGGAACACCTGTACCTTTCAAAGCTTTTGCTACATCATAGACAGCAGATAATTGAGGTACACCCACACCGGCCACTACGCGTGTAGTGCAAATAGAGCCTGGTCCAATACCAACCTTTACACCATCAGCCCCAGCTTCAACCAAAGCCTTAGCAGCTTCTCCGGTAGCAATATTACCTACTACAATATCAATGTTCGGAAAACGGTTCTTTGCTTCCTTCAATTTTTCAATTACAAATTTAGAATGGCCATGAGCTGTATCAATAACAATAGCATCCACTCCAGCATCAACCAAAGCCTGCATACGTTCCATCGTATCGGCAGTCACTCCAACACCGGCAGCTACACGCAAACGCCCCTTAGAATCTTTACAAGCCATCGGTTTATCTTTTGCCTTGGTAATATCTTTGTAGGTTACCAATCCAATAAGTTTGTTATCCTTATCAACTACCGGTAGCTTTTCTATCTTATATTTTTGCAGGATTTGTGCAGCAGCTTCCAAGTCAGTAGACTGATTAGTAGTTATCAGCCTGTCTTTTGTCATTACTTCATCGATATGTTTATCCATATCACGTTCAAAACGAAGGTCACGATTGGTTACAATACCAACCAGATATCTGTTATCATCTACTACCGGAATACCACCAATCTTATATTCAGCCATCAAAGCAAGTGCATCACGTACAGTGGAACCCTTTTTGATAGTCACCGGATCATAAATCATACCATTTTCAGCACGCTTCACAGTGGCAACCTGTTTAGCCTGATCTTTTATCGGCATATTTTTATGAATTACACCAATTCCTCCTTCACGAGCTATAGCAATAGCCATTTTAGCCTCGGTAACCGTATCCATAGCGGCGGTAACAAAAGGAATTTTTAACTCAATATTTCTTGAAAACTTTGTCGAGAGCTCGACAGTGCGCGGTAAAACTTCTGAATAGGCAGGAATTAACAAAACATCATCATACGTTAATCCATCCATAACAATCTTATCAGCAATAAATGACATAGGGCTATGCGTTTAAAATTTATTGCGTGCAAATATACGGTTTTTATTCAATACGGACAAAAATAGAAATAAAAAAATCCCCCTACCAGAAGGTAAGAGGATTCCTTATAATATACAACCTGACAAATGGTTAACGAACAATCAACTTAGCAACTGCATTTTTGCCATCGGCACATACTCTGACAAAGTAAACACCTGCTGTAATACCTTTCAGATTTACAGAAATGATAGTCGACGTTGCATATTCTTTATAAATAACGACACCTGCCATATCAATCACTTCAATCAAAGCACCTTCGGCTGACAGTTCACCCAAATTAACCTGGAAGTTTCCATCACTCGGATTCGGACAAACAATTACTTTACTAACAGATTCAGTTGATTCAATTCCTGTAATCAACGAAGTACCAAGATTAAAACCATCTACTGTAAACGGGAAAAGAACCGTATAAGTTTTACCAGTCTCAATAGCTGCATTAGTCAGCGTATAGGTATAAGTATATGTACCATCCTCATTATCTATTTTTGTCTTAACCGGAGTAAATCCAATTCTCTCTCCTTCATAATAAACGAAGAAGTTTCCACTGAAATATGCCTCCTTTGTAAGAACAGTAAATTCCAGTTTAGCATCTGTGGCAGCGATAGAATAAACATATCCTTCCAAAGTAGCCGCAGTCATTACGTTTCCGGCACCTAATGTATAATATTCCCCTGCCTTAGCAGCAAACGGAGTTTCCAGATTATCGCCCTGAGCTTTCTTTCTCACAATCAGTGAATAATCATAGTCCTGATCTTCTGGTTTATCCTTAGATATAGCCGCACAGATTTTCACAATCTGATCTTTTTCCAGATTTAGCGTTGCATACGCTCTTCCATACATAAAGTCTTTCACTGTTGCAGTTATGGCTTTTGTACTACAATCACCAATCTTATAAGATACACCAGCACCTTGTCCCAATGAACTTACCAGATAGTACTCGCCAGCCTCAGGAGCTACAAATTCATACCATGTTTCACTGGCAACATCTTTACATTTTACAACTTTATCAAAATCGATACTGATAGCTTTGTCACAAGATTCACCTTCACCTGCAGGTGTAAACTTAGTCTTGATTACAATGTCTGCTCCTTCTTCATTCTTAAACTGATAAACAGTAAACCGATATGTTTCACCTTTGATTACAGAATAACGGTAAGTAAGTTTTCCCATCAATTCTTCAAATGACAATTTATCCTGTGTAGTACCACACTCCTTCACGATACCACATGACCAGTGATCTCTAACCCAAATAGGATCTTCAACCTCAAACTCTACGATACCATCCTCAGGTGCAGTAAATGCATACCATTCTTCTTGTGCATCCCGGTTCTTCATTACAATATCCTCATCCAGATTAAACGGTCTCGGAAAATCACAATAATCACCAAGTGGAATATTCTCATCTTCAACAACTGTGAATGTAGCCTTATCTGTATTTGATGCTTCAAACCTCATTCTATATTCTTCACCGGAATTTACTCTCACCGTACAACTTGTAGAACCATAATTAGCCACATTCGTTGTACCGATACCCAAAGTTATCATAGTCAATGCTTCTTCCGGATAAGTAAGTTTCAACATACAATCCTTAGTAGCGATATACTTAAACCAATAATTACGTTTTTCACCACCATACTCATTATCACCCAATTTAGCATCTAAAGGATTTATTTTCGCCTCACCAGGTTTGGGATCACGCTGCACTAATTGAATAGCATCCTCAACAGCATTAGCACTGTTTACACAGATGAGATAATTAGTTCTGGTAGTCTCCATTTCAAAGTATGATTTAGCACCAGCTGCCACTTCATTTATCACAGGCTCGGCATCTGAACAATCCACATAATAACTGATTGTTCCTGTCCAACCCTTATTAGAAGCCAATTCCAACAGATTAAGTGCACTATCTTCACTCTTGGTTATAGTATAGTTATACCAGGTAGCCCCTGCTTTCACAGAAAGAGTTGAAGTCGTAGAAGTGATATGAATAGGTATGATACAATCATTGCCTTCTTCAACTTCCGTAAGCTTCAAAGTTGCCTTTGTTGGACGATTATTAGTAGTTACTACATAATAAGTAGTATTGGCTTTTACTGCAAATTTATGGCTGTTATTATTTTCATCCTGTACAACCATCATCGGTTTATAATCTAAAGCTCCAATTTTATCTTCTCCTTCATATACAAACAGTACATACTGCTCAATATCTATATTGGCAAGCCCTGTAATCGGTGCTGTAAATTGCAACCAGGACAATTCCGAATAACTCGCAAAATCTGGAAATTCATCTACATTAGTATTCTCGTTTACAGGAATAATTGTTTCTACATCCGGTTGTAAGCCGACTGCATTCTCAAAAGTTGATCCCGGCAGGAAAAAGCCTGATACCGGTACAACTAAACTACTAATTGAAAATTTACGAGGAAAGCCTGCACCCTGTCCTTCCAAAAATTCGGTAGAAGTCACAGTAAATTTCAGAATATCGCCTTCCATCAACTTTATAGCCGAATAACCACCGACCAGATTATCATAAGCCTCCCACTCTAATACGAGATCAGGCTCTCCAACTACTCCACCTACAAATTTCACATCATAAGCCTCAGCTTTAGAAAAGAGATAGAACATTTCATTTTGAGTAGCTGTATAACTGAATGTTTTAGAAGTATTAGCATCGTTTAAAGTAATAGTCATAGTAGTTCCATCCCAAGGCTCAGCGGGAGTATCATCATCACCATTACCATCCCCCAGCTCAAGCGGGAAAGTTACAGGATATGACTCTTCATCTGCTGCGGTTATTACTAACGTAATAACCCGGTCTTTAACAGCATCCACTGTTAACGTTGCACCAGCCCAATCATAAAGCCCCTCAGACCATGCTGCAGAAGTCTGTCCTTCCCAAGTAGCCTTTATTTTTACTGCATAACTTTTTGTATCACACTTAAAAGTATATTGCTTTGATTCAGTAGGAATAAATGTTAAAGTTATTGCGTCATCAACTCCGGTAATAGTAATATCTTTCTTTATACCATCCCAGACAGTATCATCCCCACTGTCTTTAACCAATTCCATTGGCACTATTACAGGGAAAAATTCTTCTCCATCAGTTACAACTGTCAACTTAATAACTTCATTAGCCTTAGCCTCAATGCTGACTGCTGCACCAAACCAATCATAAAGTGCATCAGACCACTCGGTCACATCTCCACATACAGCTTTAATTTTTATCCCAAACTCTTGGGTATTGCTCATAAAAGTATAAGTTTTAGCTTCAGGAGCTGTAAACTCTAAATTTATCTCATCCTCCCCGGATTCAAATTTGATAGTTCTCCACGAACCATCCCACGCCTCCGCCTTTACGGTAGATGTAGCCACTGCCATAATGTTCATCATGACAAACATTAGCAAGAAGTAGTAGTTCTTTTTTCCCATGTTACACTAAATTTTAATTAATACTAAGTTTATTTATAAGAAAATTCTTGTTTCAAAGTCATCGTGCCCTCCGGCCAGTAATCATTAAAGTAGCCCTCGACGGCACGTTCCGCAGAAATCCAGTTTCCTTGCGCATCCAGTTCATAAGCGTTCAAATGAACAGATGCCGTATTTCCCTCGTTATCACTCTTCGTAGCAGAGAGTAGAAAACCCTCTTCTGTATATGTATACACAGTTCTTTCCTGTGCCAATCCGGCTTCATAGGCAACTTCCGTTACCTGTACCTGCAACCGGGGAGAAGCATAAACCACTGATCGCTTCTGAACCATGTCGGGATCATCATTGGTACGAGCAGAAGTTGTCATTCCAAGTAACACACCCTTCTCTCCGAAAGCATAGACCGTTTCTTCATGCTGAAGTACCTCGTCTCCTCTGATCAGCTGCTTGGTACACATTGACGGGTAAGAGTTCCGAAACAAGTACTCTGTTCGGGCAATCCCCATCCAGCTATCTGTTTCACAAACAGCTTTCTCTCCATCAAATTCGTATTTGAAGCCATTGTCACCTTCTACCGAGACCAATCCTTTCAGCAAGAAGAGAGGTAAACCAGCAAATGAGAAAGGAAAAGGTACATATACAGCATGAGTGCCGTATTTCAATTCATAAACGACGGAGGTACCTCCCAACTCCGTTTCGGTAACTACCGCCAGCCTCCCTGCAGAATCATATCCATAAGAATATCTCGTTGCGTCACCGGTAGTCCCCCATCCTCTCGTTAAGCCGGAGGATGCGTCAACAAGTTCATTAATTGGATTATAGATTAGTAAGTGTCCGCGTGTGTCGAACAAATATTTCTTGGTTGTATTGAATACTGCCAAATCTTCGTTCGTGCTCTCTTCTGACACCTGCACATAGAGTGGGTTTCCCTTAAAATTGAACAAGCTCTGATGAGTAGCCTCCCACACAACAGTTGCTTCACCATATTGCTTTTCATATGGAGTAACCGGTTGCACAATAGGTTCGTCGTCCTTACAAGCAGTAAAGATCGCACATATACAGCCTAATAGTATGGTAATAGTACAGTTTAAAGTCTTCATTCTTATTCTTATATTAAAATAACTCTCTATAAAGTTGCTTCGGAAGGCCTATGGTTTCACAACGACAACCTTCCTAACAACTTTCTTCAAGAGAGAGTAATTTATTATTTAAGCAGATAATCCGCATTCACTTCGTAACCCTTCATTACCGCATCATATTCTTCCTGTGTCATAAACAGGAACCTCAGATTAGGTAGATTACTCCGATCTATATCAGCAGCCTTCAATCCGCAATTAATCAAACTCAACATCAACAACTTATCACTTTTCATAGCAGGAAATGATGGTAATTTATTACCATCTAATATCAATGAATGCAAATTGGGCATTTTCTCTAATTCTTCTTTTGTCACAGATTGGATCTGATTATCAGCCATAGACAATAGTTGCATATTTTCATGCTGTACCTCTTTAGGTATAGAGGTAAAAGAACATCCATCCAATAACATGCCACGAAGATATTTACGGGTTCGGTTGCCATCTTCACCAATTACTGTATTGGCTATAGAAGGAGGCAGCGATTTCAGGTTCTTATTGTTGCGCATATCCAACGTTGATATTTTGTACAACTGATCAAATACATCGGGGAGTTCACTTATTTCAGTATTTATAAAACGCAAGCTGACCAATTCCGTCAGATTGACAATGCTTGCCGGTATTTTGCTAACCTTCTCATTAATCACATCAATGGTTCTCAGCGTCTTAATCTCACCTATCGATTCTGGAAGTTCCGTCACTTTATTGTTTATCAGTGTCAGATCATTCAGTTTTTTCATATCCCAGAAAGACTTTGGAAAGGTGCTGAAATTAGTATTCTCAATGTAAATAGAAGCAATCCTCGATTCACCAATATTATCAGGAAGTTCTTCCAGATCGCAATTACTGATGTGCAGTCCTGTCATACTCGGGAAGTTGATAATCGCCCGGGACAGTTTTTTCATATGTTTGAATTCAGGCAGATTCCCGTCGCCGTCAATATCCAAATCAGTAATATAAAGCAAATTTCCATAATCATCCGTCTCAAACGAGAGTCCGGCCCAGGTATCCAGTGTTTCTTCCACATCCCAAGAAGGTGGCCACTTACTTCTATCGTCCCCCAATACCTCTTTGCAAATAGCAAAAAGGACGTTGGTATAATTGTTAGTAGGATCAACAACTGTTTTTACCTTTACCGGTAAAATATATTCCTGTAGTTCTCCTACTTTCACATCAAACTCATTATCTTCTGTCAAAGTAATATCCAGATTCTCAATTAAATTAGCATCCTTACCAAAAGCCCGATAACTTAAAAGTTTATAATGTCCTTCTTCTAATCTTACTTTTTCAGTAGACAGTAATTCAGTGTTTCCCGTAAGCGGGTAACTGGGCAGTTCTATTTTTACCCCGTCCTTCTCTAACACAATCTTTACGGTAGCAATATCGTCCAGATCAGCCAATGTATAGGTTGTTATTTTAGTAAACTGGAAACAAATTTCTCCCTGATTAGGCAACAAAGCATCCTTATCATCCTCTTTACAAGCCGAAATTAAGACCAGTAAAAAACAAGCTGCCCAGACAATCGCCAGTATATTCTTAATCTTCCTCATAATCATTTTAGTTTTAATCATCTATTTCACCCCAGTTTCCATCCAGTGAAAGCTTGGGATATTGTTTCTTACTTGCATCATAATAGTGAAACCATCTGAAAGTGCTATCAAATGAAGATGGAGTCAGAGCCGTGTTGTTCGTATCCTCTTCCCAATCTGGACACGGAGTATCTATAAAATCCGGCTCATTATCAAAACCAACCCGCCGGTTCTTACTATCTCTGCCGTTATAAGTCTGATTAAACACCATTGTGTATGGGTTCCAACATTTCAATCGCTTATGCTTCAATATCCATTCAGGAATCATACCAGACAAGTAGTTCAAATTCAGTGATAAGGCTTTTAATTGAGGCATCACATCAGCCACGCCTTCCATAGCCGGAATAGAGCCTTCAAAATAGTTGTATGACAGATGAAGATAAGCCACCCGTTTCAACAGAAACAAGCGCTCCGGAAGTTCACCTCTCAAGCCAATACTGTCTTTTTTATTAGTAAAAAGATTACTACCCACTTCATAATGACGGCAATTCCCTAAACTCACATAGAGCAGACTGTCTTTATCCAAAGTCTCAATAATATCCATCGGAAATTCCTGCAAAGGATTACCAGTCATCTCCAGTTCCTTTAATTTCTTCAGGTTGGTCATCCGGGCAGGAAGTGAATTAATTCCATAACCAATAAAGGCAAGGCTCTCCAAGCTATCCAAATAGGTTACATCATCTTCCAGCTTAATAGACTTACGATAACTATTTTCATTACCCGTAAAGACCAAGGTTTTCAACTGATTCAAATAACGTATCTGAAAAGGAATACTATTATCCGTATTGAATATATAGAAGTTTACGCCAACGACACGCAGCTCGGTGGTATCTCGTACGAAATCGCCATCCACATATTTATAGTCGACCTCTTCCGTCTTTACATTGTTCCAATAAATCATCGGCTGACTGCCATCCCACTGGGTGTAACACTTCATCATACGGCTGATAGCCAATAAGGCAAGCGAATCTCCCCGACGTGACGGTACTATTCTTTCTGACTTCTTCTGCCGGAAAGTAAATGTTTTCTCTATAGGTTTTTCACCCTCTTTTGCATCTGTCTGGCGAAACGTAAATTCAGCCACCCGATCTGCATCTGACTGTGTGTAAATGTCGAAGTCGAAACGTACCTTATCCGGACGGGGTACCGAACCGACCTTTTTTTCCGGTACACTCACACGTACCCATTTCTGAGTAGCATCAACCGGTATCACTTCATACTTAACATTCGAGGTTACATTCAACTCTGTGAACATCTTTTCGTAGTCTACAAAATCTTCCACTTCAACCGCTTCTTTATCCAGTTTTATAATTTTCTCATAACCATACTGGAATACCTTTACCTGAGAGGCTTTTGAGCCGGAACGGAACGTAATAACCGCTTCCCGTTCCTTATACAAATAACTGGTATCCACGCGCAATTCGCAAACAGTAGAAGCGTTCCCATTGGCTGGTGATACCATACACCACTCAGCATTCGATTCTACATACCAATCCTGATCAGCGGACAGATTGACAGCATATGTATCACCACAGTCCGGAACAACAAACTCCGATTCTTCCTCACTCACTCCAAAGAAAGAAGGCTGAACATCGTCATCATCCTTACAAGAGAAGAGAGCAACTATCCCCAGGCAGATTAACAGGAAAACCTGGATATTTCTATTTTTATATCTGATTGATTTCATCTTCTTTGTCATTAGTTGTTTACATTCGTAATATCCTGAGTCTCATCATAAACCAGCAGGAACGAGCCATCATTGATACGGGCAATAATCGCTGAAGGAACAGTCATCTTGATATTCGGATTATCCGAAACATCAAACTTATTAAGATTGTCCGGAAAAGTTTGTATCATACGCAGGTCATTACCGGATACCTCCAATATCTTCAGAGCCATATGCTGATCCAAACCGGTAGGCCATTCAACCAATGTACGTTTGAATTTCTTCTGAGCAGCATCGGTATAATATCCTTGAGAGTTAAGAATCAGCTGATTGAGACTATTCACATATAAGATATTGACAGGAAATGTATCAAAACGATTCTGACTCAAATCTATTCCGGAAAAGTGAGGAAGATATTCCGAATTAAATTCATTGGGCATGGATTTTATCTTATTACCAGCCAACTCCAGTGCCTCCAGTGCTTTCAGGTTCTTAAATGATTCAAATGGGACTTCTGTTATTCCATTGTAAGACAACCGAAGGAAATTGATCACAGATGAATATTCAGAAAATTCAGTAGGCAACTTGGTAAACTTGTTGGAACATAAATTAAGTTTCTCTGCACGCACTCCTTTAAAGCCCGGTTCAAAACCATCGATCTGGTTGACAGACAGGTCTATCTCTTCAATGGAATATTTACCGTCATTTTTCATATTAGACAACAATACCGGAAACTTCTTTAACTTATTACAAGAAGCTGAGAACAACTCTAAATCATCTGTAATACAGAAGTTATTAGGAATAGGAGTAGCTCCGGCTCCCAAATCTTCATTGCCCAGTTCATTACAATCAACCATAAACTGAACAGGAGATACATTACCAAGAGCAGGAAGTTCAACCAGTTTGTTATAAGCCAAATCAAGCATTCCCAGCTTTTTCATATTACGAATACTGGGTGGTAGTTTAGTTAACTTATTGTCATTCAAGTATAAAAGTTGAACCGTTCCCTGAGACTTTCCATTCGTAAAAAAGTCATCCAAGTTCTCATAGGTTGATTCTAAATCAAGGTTCCCATTCATAGAGAAGTTTAAGGAAACCAGGTTAGGCAGTTCTTTCAACTGTTCCGGGAAAGTAGTCACCCGGCAATTATAAATTTCCAAATCTGTAAGATTCTCCAATTTACCAAATGATTCCGGCAACTCTTCTATAAATCCATTTGCTATGTATAGCATAGTCAATGTACCTGCTAATTCACCAATACGCTCAGAAATACCTGTAATACGATTTGACATAGAACCCTTATTCCTACCTGCATATTTTGTATATACGGTGGGACGTGCATTTCTGCTCTCATAGTTCAATTTAGAAGCTACCTGAAGCTGCGCTCTTCTCAAAGCAAACCTTTCGCGTGCAATATCCATACGGTGGGCACGTACATCCACTCCTTCACGTGCAAGCAGATAATGGCTAAGTATGCCCTCCATACCCTCATCTCCAACAATCGAAACTGTTTCATCATGATTTCCAAGATACAAAGTTTCAAGCTGAGTCAAATCGCCGATAGCATCGGGAACGAAACCTTTAGGATTGAAACTTCCCAGATTTAAAGAAGTAACCCTGCCATTACCACCAAGCCCTACTCCCGGTTGATCTCCCCACATATCGATAGGACGCGGAGTACCATCAGCAAACTTAAACACCCAGTTTGAACCTACATTATAGCCTTCACCGTTCCATGACCACTCTTCACCTCCCATTGCCTTCCAAATGTTATACAAAGCAATGTAATCGCGAATCGCTGCCGTTTCATATAGTTTCACATCCACCGTATCACGCAAAAGCTTAAAATGCTCAATCTTCACATTCTGCTCTTCGTCCATTGCATAGATCAGTTCCTGATTCTTATTATACAATTTATAATGAGACAGAACATAATCTCCCTGTTTCATTTGAATCGTATCGGTAGAAAACAGCTGAGCTTTTTTTTCCTTTTTTGCCTTTACCGGATAACTCTCAACATAGCTAACGCCATTACTTGAATACTTAAACGTGAACACAGCAGAAGCAATATCATCGTATTTTATCTCGCTGTTATCAACAGTTGCACGAGAAAGAGGAGACTCAATGGCAGACAAGTCTTTGCCAAATACTGCCGCATATTTACCATACAATACAGCTTCTAACGCAAAATCAACCTCTGTCAGACGGTTATTCTCTATCCGGAAGTTAACCTCTTCATCAGGTGTCCCCGACTGTAAGATTTCAGCCTGTCCATCCACAACCTCATCTCCATAAACAACAAAGTAAGTGATCTTATAAGTACCGGGCATCAATTGCACCGGTACAGTAGATAATCCAAATTCAGCACCCTCTTCACTGACAGACTTCGGCATCAATGCCATACTGAAAGATTGATTACCGGCAGATGCTAAGGTAATCTGAATCTTACGTACATCCTTCAGATAGCTGAGTTCCTTTCCGCTATCCAATGCGCGGGAGTCCGCACCCTTCTTATGCAACTGAAGCTGCATATATCCGTAACCTTCCTGTGAGGCGACTATTTCATCATCAGAACAACTTCCGACCAGAACAAGCCCCAGAAAAGCCACAAACACTCCTAATATTTGATATAATAACTTCATTATTAACAGTATATTTAATTATTGAAATGGTTGTTTAACATAGAAAGTAAACATCGTAAAGGTATTATCACTACCATCTTCCGGATTAACACCTCTAAATGCCTTAAATTCAATCTTGATTACACGATCCCGTTTATCCTTATTCTTTCCTACGATAAGTACGAACTTAGTTAAATCGACCACACCATCTTTCATTTTAAATTCAACATTTACATCATTAGGGACAAAAGTACGTGGATTCTCAACTCCTGCTATGACTTCCGTCACATCCAACCGGGGTGTAAAGATTTTCACCGCATCAGAAAGCATATCAAAAGATTTTGTTTCACCTGCTGCCGGAAGAGTGATCGTTGCTCCATTTTCAATACCGGTTACACTCATCTTATATTCCAGAAAAGCATTTTTTTGCCGTATATATGACCCTATATACTGGCTCTTCAAAGTGGTAGAAATCGGATCTTCAAACAAATCATCAAAACTTACCGAATTGGGAACAATAAACAGATAAGCCTCTCTATCTTCTCCCATAGAGGTAAGCTTATTCACATCATCCTCGTCGCCACGCTGATTAGCTACCAGATAAAGTTCCTTTGTATATATCCCATTGGATGTCTTATCTTTGGAAGAATCGCCCATACGCAAAGTAGCCCAATGGACAGCTGTACGCTCAAGCGCTCCATTCACACATTTACATAAAAGTAACTTGAATGGTGCATCAGTTACATCTGTATAATTTTCACCTGTTTCAATCATAAATGGCAATTCGAGTATCCGTGCCGTACCTGGTATCGGATCAAATGCAAAATCATTTCCATACGGATCAAATGCCGGGAACTCAAAATTATGATTAATATAATCATCACTGATTCCGGCAAAGTGAATAGGAATAATAATCAGTTGCTTGGAACGAACATCCGACAATATAATCACATCTTCTTTTTCTGACGCAGGAATCATACCGTCAGCTATGCGTACTTCTACATATAAAGGGTTCGTAGCCAACGTTCCTGATACAGTAATATTAGTGGGTTGAGGAGTAGATAACCATTCCGGCAACTCCAATTTCCACTGAATATTTGAAGAGACATACAGAGGAGCCATATAGACTCCGGGGGTAGCAGGGTCTATCAACAGTTCCAACTTTTCAACTTCCGCATCCATTTCTTCTGTCAGATAAGCTTTACATTCGGCTGTAGCTTTCACCGAAATATGTTTCAGAGTAGCACCGGCCTTAATATTAAACCCACCTTCCAGGACCATTGATTCAAAGTCTGTAAACAGTACTTTCACTTCTACTTTCTTAGTAGTAATCTGACCGGACTGATGCTCGTCTATAAAAGAGAAAAGTATTCCGCTTGTTGCATCGGTCAACTCCCAAGTTTGATCAGAGCTTACAGTCAGTGTATCTACAAAATACTCACCAACATTATCCGCCTCTAAAACCAAGCTTTCTGTGTCGACCACAAGGTTAGCCCCTTTGCCTAATTGAGAGATCTTCACCACATATACCATTTCATCTCCAACAACTGATATACGGAATTCCGCTGTACGTACCTGTGCTTCCAGGTTTGTTCTCAAAGGTTGTATGGTAATTTCCGCTTTGCCTTTACTTCCTTTAGTTTGTGAAGCCGAGAAAAACACACTGCCACCTTCCGAAAAAGAAGCCGTCCATTCATTTCCTGCTTCAAAAGAGAAGGTTGTCTCCTGTTCTCCTTTTTCACTTACAAAAACTATATCTTCAACATCAAACGTTGTTTTTCCCTGCACCTCCGGTGATTCTTCCTTATCATCCGAACAGGCTGCAATGGCAAAGGTCATTACGAGTAACGCCCAATAGCCCAACCGATTTTTCAAATGGGTGATTGTATTCATATTTTCTTTCTTTTAATCGATTATTTTTTCAATGAATATCCTGTAGGCTGTACCTTAATGTCATAAGGAGGAGTAATACCGTTCTTTTCTGCTTCGGCCTCATAAGGGCTGATCCATTCAAATATATACAGGTATGTTCCAAATGAGCCCACTTTAGGAAGGAATATGTTCAAATAGAGAACTACTCCTCTGTCTGCTGCGATGAAAAAGCTCGGGTTACTTGCCACCGATTGTGCAAAAACCAACCCGTATCCTGCGTCGAGAAACGCTTCCTGTTCCACAACAGTTACTTCCTCATTCATCGGTTCATCATCCGATGCATTGAATTTGACCTTTAAATCATAACTGTCATCAAACGGTGCCTTGATAAGCATTGTATGATCGTCTATCTTCTCGCTTTTCACTAAAAAGCTCTTAGAATCTTCACTGAACGGGAATGTACATGTCATACGCATGTCACCTATGTAATCATTTATATTAAACGGATAGCATTTAAATAAAAAGATATTTGTCGTATTCCCGTACAGGCTCATCGTTTCATTCTTATCGTTGATCAGTTTCAAAGTGACTGCCAGACTATCTGTACGATTCATATTATCAAAATACCCTTTCATCGTCACCACTCCTGTCCTCTCACCTGACTTTATCAAAACATTCTTATTCAAAAGCTCAAAATGATATCCTTCAATGGCATTTGTATGATCTACATCTACACTTACCACGTAATTCCGGTCATAATCCATTGCCTGGGTAGCAGCAACTACAATATCAAAAGTTCTTTCCGAATTCACCGTTACAGGCATTACCATGGCAGAGTCGGCAAACATGACATACGAATCGCCGGAATACAGTATTTCCTTGCCATCGCAACTCACAAACAGAATTGCAAACAGTACACATAAACTATATATGCTTTTCTTCATAATCATCTCCCTTATTTATTACTTTCATTTGGTTTAACCAATCCCATCGAAGCATCAAGTTCATGTTTCGGGATAGGCCATATAAAGGCTGGATTACCTTTTTCTATTTTCAATGAGTTATTTAAAGATCCATCTATCGTTCCGGTTTGGGGCGTGCGTTCAAAACCTAAATTCCAACGCTTCAAATCAGACAAACGGAAACCTTCCATAAATAATTCTTTTGCACGTTCATCCTGAATTGCCTTCATCAGTTTATCCTGAGTATAGGATGCACTACCATAATCTGCAATACGCGCTCTTCGCAACTTAGTCAAATCATTATTGGCCTCTTTCGTTTTTCCCAATTGTGCATAAGCCTCAGCACGGTTCAAAAAGACTTCAGCGTAACGCAATACTTTGGGCATATTTGTATAATACTTACCAACACCGGCATCGATATCCGCATTACCCAAATATTTGATCACAATAGGCCAGGTTAATCCATGAGAATATCCGGTCTTAATGGAATAAAAGAAAGCAGAATAGCGCATATCATTTGTACTATACGAATCAAGCAGCCACTTAGCCGGTACATAATCGGGCAGATAAGCCACATTATTATAGTTCAGAAAGACCGTTCCCAGTGCGCCCCCTCTATCCGTCGTACTCATTTGCACACGCCAGATCACTTCATCACCTTCATCATATTTCCACATGCGTTGATAATCGGTCATCGTATTACCAGTTTCTTCATCTACCCATTTTACTTTCATTGCATCGGCCAAGGTATATACTTTGGAGTCAACTACCTTTGTAGCATATTCTATCACCTTTTCCCAATTCTTCATATGAAGATAAACTCTTGATTTCAAGGTCTGCACGGCTCCTATTGTAATCCACTGCGTGTCTGCTCCCTTACGGGTTGCATATTTCTCCGCCTGTTCCAGGTCACTTAATACCTGTTTATAAGAATCAGCTAATGAAGCACGAGGCTCAATAGAGCTATCCTCACCCTCTTTACGATAGCGCAAATACAAAGAAACTCCCAGCTGATTTTCCGCGTTATCCGGATCATAAGCCTCACAATACATACGTATCAAATCAGAATAAGCTAACGCACGGAAAAAATAAACATCCCCTTCGTATTTCTTGAAAGTAGTTTTATCGGCCTCTGTTGTTAGTTTACCATATACTTCATCTTTATGATCCATAAAGAAATTGCAGCGGGCGATCACTTGATACAACCCCGAATATACCGATTCAATACTTGTATCACTGTCCCGGAAATCCCAACGATACAACGGACCATATACATTCGTATACCCTTTTACAGCATATACCAGATCAGTCTGCACATCGGGTGCCAAGGTCAAAGTTCCGCTATACAAAGCGGAATTCTTAAAACTACTATAAATACCAATTACAATCTGCTCACTGGATACCAGATCGGTCATCGACTCTTCTTCGGGTACAGCTGTATCGGGATATCTGTCCAGAAAATCACTACAGGAGGACATTCCACACAATAGTGCCACTAATAAATATATTCTTATCTTTTTCATACTTTTTCTTCTACTTATTAGAATGTAACTTCAATGCCGAATGAGAACTGACGGGACAACGGATACGACGCCCGGTACATATTCAAATTAGATTCCGGATCCAGACCTGTGAACTTAGTGAAAGTCAATAAATTCTGTGCTTGCCCAAATACTTTAGCACGTTCTATCACTTTTGTCTTTTTCAATAACGATTGCGGGAAAGTATAACTAAGCGACAAATTTTTCAAACGCATAAACGAAGCATCTTCTACCAAATGGCTATCGAGCTGCGTCTGGACTCCATCACGGGGAATTTCTGTTATATCACCAGGTTTCTGCCAGCGATTTAATAATTTAGCAGATTGGTTATAAACAGCATATGTACCGTTACTTTCATCAAAGAAGCGGTCATTGTTCATCATCCAACGGTCTGCCACCCAGCTAAACAAGGCAGACAACTGAATACCCTTATAAGAAAAGGTTGTACCAAAACCACCTTGCCAGGGGGCTATATAAGATTTGCCCAATAACACACGGTCTTCATTGCTAAAACGATTTGTCAGTTCTCCGTCTTTAGTGTACCATAAAGCATCACCATTGGCCGGATTAACTCCCGCATAACGCACTGCATGAAATTCACCATAAGAATGTCCAACTTTCAAAAGTAGCCCAGTCGTACTTATTTCATATTCATCCAGACCGTTATACAATTCTATTATTTCATTGTGATTATAAGAAGCATTCGCTGAAACATTCCATGTGAAGTCTTTCGTACGAATAATATCTGCATCCACATCAAACTCCACTCCCCTGTTAATCATGGCTCCGATATTGTCCCATTTAGTATTGAAGCCATTACCAAAGGTGACGGGAACTTCCATCAACATATCAGTTGTCTTTTTATTATAGAATTCAATGTTCAGATTCAGACGATCAAAAAGCCCGATCTTCACACCAATATTGGTAGTCATTAATTTTTCCCAGGTCAAGTTTTCATTTCCACGTGAATAGGGTGCGATACCGGTTTTACCGGAATACTGCGGTCCGGCTGCAAACAAGGCCGTATGATCATAATTAGGAATGGAAGAGTTTCCCGATGTTCCGATACTCGCAATCAGCTGAAGATTGGTCAGCCAATCTATATCCTTTAAGAAGTCTTCCGATTTCAGGTTCCACATCGCACCTACCGACCAGAAGTTGGCCCAGCGTGCATCCTTGCCGAACTTGGAAGAACCGTCTCTACGAACTGAAAAATCGGCATAATACTTATTGCTATAGTTATATTCCGCACGACCGAAGAAAGACAAATAAGTGGCCTCTGATACAATGTCGTCCCATGAAGTGGCAGAGGTGGCAGTAGCCATAGTCAACAATTTATCATTGGATTGTCCTCTTGTGGTTACATTAAATCCTTCAGACTGATTAATAACCGCCTCTTGTCCAAGCAGCAGGCTAATATTGTGGTCATCCTTTATTGTAAATGTATAATTGGCAGTATTTGTCCATGTCAGGTTACTATAACGCTCAAATGATTTGGCTACCGTACCGGAACCATAATTAGGGACATACGAAGGATTAGAGGTAGCGGTCAGACGGTTGTCTGATGCATCGAGACCTCCGACAGTACGTAGTACCAACCCTTCAATGGGTCTCAACTCAGCAAACAGACTGGTCAACACCTTCATACGATTCCGTTTTACCGGATTATTATCCAGCCACTCCAAGGGGTTCTGATTCGTACCATTCCAAGAACCGTCTCCTACAGATGTGTAAGAACCATCTTCCCTATAAGGATTCCAATAAGGTAACATAAACTTAGAAGCCGAAACCGGAGTCACTACATTATAATCACCTTCGTCTGCTTCCTTTATTTTTTCATATGATAAAGAAGTATTCGTGCCGATTTTCAACCATTCCACCGGACGGACCTCCAGGTTGGCACGAACCGAATAACGTTCAAAATCAGATCCTACTGCAATACCTTCCTGACCAAAATAAGCTGCCGAAACAAAATAGTTGAATTTGTTACTTCCACCCGATGTACTCAATTCATAAGAATACATGGGAGCATTATTATTGTATATTACATCACGCCAGTTTATATCAATGCGTTCTAATGCTTCACGATCATACGTGCCCGGCACACGCAGTCCGATCTGTTCCTCATAATTGAGGCGTTCCGTTGTGTTCATCTGATCCCACTTACCATACGCCAGGTCAGAAAAACCATATTGAGCACGAAGAATGATTTTTCCTTTTTCAGCCGTACGTCCCCTCTTTGTTGTAATCACAATCACACCATTGGCGGCACGAGCTCCGTAAATTGAAGTAGACGATGCATCCTTCAGCACTGTAAAACTTTCTATATCATTGGGATTGATAGACGAAAAATCATCGGCAGAGATAGCAACTCCATCCATAATAAAGAGAGGTGCAGTACCTGCATTGATTGAATTCGTTCCACGAATCTGAAAACTGGCAGCAGCACTCGGTTCCCCTGTATTCTGTAAAACGGTTAATCCGGCAGACTTACCTTGTAGTGCCTGATCGAAGCTGGCTGTGGGTGTGTTCTCAATCTTATCACCTTTAACTACGGAAACCGAACCGGCTATGGTCCCTTTTTTCTTTACCCCGTAAGCCACCACCACAACTTCGTCCACCATTTGAGTGGCATTTTCCATTGTAACATTAATTGTTGAAGTACCTGTCACCTGCTTTTCTACCATTGTCATTCCTATATAAGAGAATTGCAAGGTTGCCGGAGACTTTGTTACATTCAGTCTGTAATTACCATCCATATCGGTAATTACACCATTCGTTGTACCTTTTTCCAGAACAGAAACACCTATCAAAGGCTGATTATCTTCAGCCGAAATGATATGTCCGTTCACGACATACCCCTGTGCATAGAGCATTGAGATATGCAAAACTGAAAAAAGTACAAACAAAAGGATACTTTTTCTCATCTTCTGCGTTCTTTTTAATTAAACTTTATTCTATATACTTATTTAGACTATTCATGTGCGTACAAAGACGGGGGATGCAATCAGATATGATAAAACAAATCCAGCCCTCTTCAAAAGAGGGTAACTATTTTCGCATAAACTTTAATACGATTAAAAGAGAGTATTCAAACAGGCCATTTTTTTATCTTGACCCAGACATTTTTTAAAGCACGTACGGCAAAAACGGTAATTAAGTAATCTTCATCCATGATAAACTTGTTTTGTCAGGTGTGATAGCATTGATTATAATAAAGAAATTCTTTTCGTTAGGATATTTATAGTATGAGCAGTTTCAATGTATACATAAAAAAGCAAAAGAGAGAAAATCACTTTTAAATACATTATAGATAATAGCTCAAGAGAAGATATTCAGACAGGGCATTTTTTTATCTTGACCCAAATATTCAGAGCGTGTGCAGTTAATAGATTTATTAAGTAATCCTCATTCATGATAAACTTGTTTTGTCAGGTGTAAAACTTATACTTGTATTTTTTTTATTTGATGCTACAAAGTTAAATATAATTCCGTAAAAACTCCTACTTTATTGTTAAAATTTCCCATTTCCATCCAAATGAAAGAGAAATGCCGTGTTTTTATAACAATTCAGTATTACTACATTTCAAAAAGAAACCTTTATTTTCCTCCATAAAAAAGTCCGGCTACCTCAACGGGTAACCGGACTTTTGCTATTCTCCGCAAAATATATTTTGCTATTTTTTAATTAGCCATTTCCGAGATAAACTTAATACGCACCAGACGCACTTCCTCCTCTGTAAACTCATCTCCCAATTCATCCAGGGCATCATCTATTTTGTCTGTTGTTGACTCTTTGAAATAATCATAAATATCAAGCATATGGTCTTCATCCATTATTTCGTCAAGAAAATAATCAATATTCAGTTTTGTGCCCGAATAAACAATCGCTTCTACTTCATCCAACAGTTCACCGAATTCAATCCCTTTGGACAAAGCAATATCATCCAATGCAACCTTACGGTCAATGGCCTGAATGATAGCAACCTTTAACTTCGATTTATTGGCGACAGTACGCACACGTAAATCCTCAGGGCGCTCTATCTCATTCTCTTCACAATGACGCTTAATCAGTTTGCAGAACTCCTCACCATAACGTTTCGCTTTTCCAGCTCCAACTCCCGGAATATTCTGGAGTTCATCAAGCGTCACCGGATAAATGGTCGCCATCGCTTCCAAAGAAGGATCCTGGAAAATAACATAAGGGGGAACTTCCAGTTTTTTAGAAAGTTTCTTCCGCAAGTCTTTAAGCATAGAGTAAAGTGCCGGATCCACAGCACAAGAACCACCACCTCTGGCCGGAGTTTCTTCTTCTACCTCTTCAAAATCATTATCTTCTGTAATTTTAAACGATTTAGGTTTCTTCAGAAACTTATGTCCTTCCTCTGTCACTTTCAACAGGCCATAATTCTCAACGTCTTTACTTAGATAACCGGCAATCAATGCCTGACGAATAACAGCGTTCCAAGTTTTATCTTCTTCGCCCATACCCGATCCGAATACTTCCAGATCTTCATGTAAATGTGCTTGTATTTCAGAAGTTTCTCTTCCTTGTAAAATATCTATTATATAGTCTGCCTTAAAGTTTTCTTTTACCGCTATGACCGCTTCAATCACAGCACACAATAATTCTTGAGCCTCCACTTGTTTTTTAGGGTTTAAACAGTTGTCACAATTTCCACAATTATCTTCCGTATACTCTTCGCCAAAGTAATGTAATAAAGTCTTACGGCGACAAACGGAAGATTCGGCATACGCAGCAGTTTCCAGCAGAAGCTGCTTGCCTATTTCCTGTTCTGCCACAGGTTTGCCTTGCATAAACTTCTCCAGTTTCTGCAGGTCTTTATTTGTATAAAAGGTAATGCACTTGCCCTCACCGCCATCTCTGCCGGCACGCCCTGTCTCCTGATAGTAACCTTCCAGACTCTTTGGTATATCATAATGCATCACATACCTGACATCCGGTTTATCGATCCCCATACCAAAAGCAATGGTTGCCACAATCACATCAATTTTTTCCATCAGGAAGTCATCCTGATTTTGAGTCCTTGTAGCCGAATCCATACCTGCATGATAAGCTCGTGCGTTAATACCATTCGCCTGAAGAATTTCAGCAAGTTCTTCCACTTTTTTCCGGCTCAGACAGTAGATAATACCTGACTTTTCCGGATTATTTCGGATAAACTTAATGATATCTCTATCTATATTTGTAGTTTTCGGACGTACCTCATAATATAAGTTCGGCCGATTAAACGACGATTTAAAGACTTGTGCGTCTACCATTCCCAGATTCTTCTGGATGTCGTGTTGCACTTTGGGTGTTGCAGTTGCTGTAAGCGCAATAAGTGGCGCTTTGCCTATCTCATTAATAATAGGACGTATTCTTCGATATTCCGGACGGAAATCATGTCCCCATTCCGAAATACAGTGAGCCTCATCTACTGCGTAAAACGAGATTTTTACCGACCGCAAAAACTCCACGTTCTCTTCCTTCGTCAATGACTCAGGAGCCACATACAGCAACTTTGTCTTTCCGGCAAGAATATCAGACTTCACCTGGTCTATCGCACCTTTATTTAATGAAGAATTAATAAAATGGGCTATACCATCCTCCTCACTGAAGTTACGCATTGCATCCACTTGATTCTTCATCAATGCAATCAATGGAGAAATAACAATTCCCGTACCCTCCATCAAAAGAGAAGGCAACTGATAGCATAAAGATTTGCCGCCACCGGTAGGCATCAACACAAAAGTATCGCCACCATTAAGCAAGTTCTGAATGATCGCTTCCTGATTTCCTTTGAATTTATCAAATCCGAAATACTGTTTCAGTTGGTCTGTCAAATTAATCTTCCCTGCCATCTTAAATAGGTTGTTTTATTCAGTTCATGGTTTAACTTTAAAAACTCTTTCTGTAAAAGAGCTCTAACAAAGTTATAAACAACTTCTTAAATATCAAGCATAATTCGACTAATATTTTTCAATAAAAAACAGAAACGAACCATCCGATACTTCTTACCTTTTGATTTTAAGCAGTTTGCAATCTTGCTATATTTGCTTTTTCCAGCTGCAATTTCGCATAATCCAATGTTACTTCGTACTCTTTTTTATTTTCCGAAGGGATTTCAAACATGACATCCATCATGATTGTCTCTACAATGGAACGCAATCCGCGTGCTCCGAGCTTATATTCAACTGCTTTATCTACGATGTACTCAAACACCTCATCCTGGAACGTCAGTTTGACTCCATCCATCTCAAATAACTTCACATATTGACGGATAATGGAGTTTTTCGGTTCTGTCAGTATCGCACGAAGTGCATCACGATCCAACGGATTCAGATAAGTAAGCACCGGCAAACGACCGATAATTTCGGGTATCAATCCGAATGATTTCAGGTCTTGCGGCGCAATATACTGCATCATATTGCTTTTATCAATCGTAGCTGTCTTACGTGAAGCGCTATAGCCCACCACATGCGTATTCAGGCGCTGTGCTATCTTCTTTTCGATACCATCGAAAGCGCCACCACAAATAAACAGAATATTTTTGGTATTCACGGGAATCATTTTCTGATCCGGATGTTTACGGCCACCCTGAGGCGGCACATTTACAACAGATCCTTCCAATAGTTTGAGTAACCCCTGCTGTACACCTTCACCACTGACATCACGGGTAATAGAAGGGTTATCACCTTTGCGGGCAATCTTATCTATTTCGTCTATAAATACAATTCCCTGTTCTGCCTCGGGTACATTATAATCGGCCACCTGGAGCAGGCGGGTAAGAATACTCTCGATGTCTTCTCCTACATAACCAGCCTCAGTAAGCACTGTAGCATCTACAATAGTAAACGGCACATGTAACAGCTTCGCAATTGTACGTGCCAATAGAGTTTTTCCAGTTCCGGTACTTCCCACCATAATGATGTTCGACTTTTCAATCTCCACATCATCTCCCGTGTCCTTCTGTAAAAGACGCTTGTAGTGATTGTACACCGACACGGACAGAAATCGTTTCGCATCGTCCTGTCCGATAATATACTGATCTAGAAACTTTTTGATTTCTACCGGTTTAGGCAGTTCTTTCAGATTCAGTTTTGTAGTTTCTGCGCCCTTTTTGTCAACTCCCAGCGCTTCCTGAGTTATCTCATAAGCCTGGGTGGCACAACTATCGCAGATATAACCGTTCATTCCTGTTATCAGGAAGCCGACTTCATTCTCTGTACGGCCGCAAAAACTACATCTCTTTTTATTATTTTTTGATTCAGCCATTTTTATTTTTTAATCAACACTTCATCTACCATACCATATTCCTTGGCTTCTTCTGCTGTCATCCAATAATCACGGTCAGAATCCGCCCACACCTTTTCAAAGTCTGTATGAGAATGGTCTGCAATAATAGTATAGAGTTCTTTCTTTAACTTCATTATTTCGCGGGCAGTGATTTCGATATCCGAAGCCTGTCCTTGCGCCCCTCCCATCGGCTGGGGAATCATTACGCGGGAATGCTTTAAAGCAGAACGCTTACCTTCTGTACCCGCTACCAACAGAACAGCAGCCATAGAAGCAGCCATACCTGTACAAATAGTAGCCACATCACTGGAAATGAATTGCATTGTATCATAGATGCCCAATCCGGCATACACTGACCCTCCCGGAGAATTAATATAGATAGAGATATCTTTACCCGGATCCACTGAATCCAAATACAACAACTGAGCCTGCAAAGTATTGGCTGTATAATCGTCTATCTGAGTACCAAGAAAGATAATGCGGTCCATCATCAGACGTGAGAACACATCAAGTTGTGTTACATTGAGCTGTCTTTCTTCAAGAATATAGGGATTCAAATACCCAGCCTGTGATTTAATCACATCATCCAGTGCCAAGCTGTTCATTCCTAAATGCTTGGTTGCGTATTTTCTAAAATCGTCCATTTTTATGTTCCTTTATTATTTTTTAATATAACATCCTATTTTCAAACTTATTTGCTCCGTCTGAAGAACCCGACTTATCTATTTTGTATGTTTTTCAAAAGTTTAATCTTCTTTATACTAATTATTGATTTCTTAATATTTACAGGATCTAAGTCTTACTTTGATGTCTCTGGTACCTTTAGTCCTTTATAGTACTAGATTTCACTAGCATTTCCTCCGCATTTTGGACAACTCGGAATCATTCCTAAGCGAAGACCACCATTTCCATATCTGCGAAATCTATTTCCGCAAATATTACATCTAAAATCTCCATAATCATTTGACGAAACGCCTCTCCCCGAACCACAATTTGGACATGGTGGACAACCATACCCATTAAAAAGTCCATCTTTATCCAACTCCATTGACCATTTATATCCACATTCATTGCATATCAAATCTTCCATTAACTTAACCTTTCTATTTATAATATACACAAAATTAGTTTCTTACTCTTTCTATTAAATAATCAGCTTCTATTACTTTTATACATTTATATTTTATCATCTTCTAATTATTACGACAACTGATTTCTTAGGTTTTGCAAGGCCTCTCTGTATATTTTTATTAAAATTGCACAAGAAAGCTTGGATTTATCAGCTTTCCGGATACTCTTTAAATTAATTAGCTGATCAAAATACAGCCTTATGGATAGTGAATAAGGTATCTTTTTGTACCATTCATAGAAAAATTGGTATAAAAAGAAGACATCTTGATATTTTTATGGTTGCCTTCTTTGTTTACCCATTTTCTCTACAGCAACAAACCTCTCATGTCTGACAGGATCATCCATCTGCTATGATTGGAGTCCTAAATTCCTTCGTTCTGTCTATCCATAGCTGGGCTGCCACTTATGCTTAAGCACAGGATCTTTGTCCTATGGTCTGTATCTCCTGTGGCTAAACTGGCTATACTTTTTTCAACGATACAGTTACATCCCTGTCCACAGCACCAATCTCCTTGGCGGACGCTTTCCTGTTTTCAGGTTTATTTCTTTCTTGTTAGGCTGCCTGTGGCAGTTGGGTTGGACGATGAATATCCTCTATCATTTTTGATCCATTGTAGACAACACCCTTCGTCATGCTTGCAAAGAATACCCGGATCAGCTTACATCCAACGGCTATCCTTGCCTGTCGGCCTTTCAGTGGATTCTTTATCCGTTTTCTGTAATAATCATAGATCGATCGGAATTCTTTATTGCTCTGTATCAATGGTAATACTACCTGATATATGATTTTCGCAGTTTCTTCCGACCCCGCTTGCTGATCGTTGTACGACCTTTGTGTTTTCCAGAGCTGTTCTCTACCAGTTCAAATCCAACATACTTCTGGATCTGTTTCGGGTTTTTAAAGCGACTGATATCCCCGACTTCTGATATGAAACCAGCTACAGTTACTAATCCGACACCATCAACTGACAGCATCTTTTCTGCATTTGGTATCTGCATGATCAGTTCTTCCATCACAGATGTAACCATTTCCAGTTGTTGCTTCTTTACCTTATAATCTTCCAGCAACATCTGAATCTCCATGACTGCACCCTGACCTCCTGATTTTCCAACACTATCATGCGCAGCATCTACCAGGGTCTTTGCCCTATTAAAACTGGCGCCTTTGCCACGCACTTTATGTTCTCTCCATATCTTTATAATGTTATCTACACCCAGTGCTGTCACCATAGTCGGTAATGGTACTTCCTCAAGGATCATCATTCCTGTTGTTGTATCAAATTTCTTGTATACAGTAAGATATTCTGGAAAATATATCTTCAGCCATCTCTGTATCCTGTTGGATGCTGCATTCAGCTCCTTCATGATGCGATCTCGGCTGGATGTCACTTCTCTGATCTCTGCATAGATTCCTTCCGGCACATATGGAAAACTGTACCTTCTATCGATTACAAGCTTTGCAATCGTCTTTGGATCTTTCAGATCTGTTTTCTTTGGGCTGTTGTCATCCAGTTCCTTTGCTTTCTTAACAGATGCAGGATTCACGAATGCCAGTTTCATCCCATGATCTTTTACAAACTGATAAAAGGTATACCAGTAATGACCTGTAGGTTCACATCCTATCATTGCTTCATTTTTTCCATGCTTTATGCATATTTGTGTAACCCAGTCATAAAAGCTGTTGAACCCATTGATATCAGTTGAAAATCTGAATACTTTTCTTGTCAGCTCTCTTCCCCGGTAATCGAATGCTCTGACATAGTGTTCAGAACTTCCGATATCAACTCCGAGTACTAAAGTTGATTCTGTGACTTGTTCAATCTTTTGATTCTGTGTATAATTCATTATAAGGACCTCCGATAATTAAGATGTTTTTCATCCGCCAAGATGATATCTTAATTATACTGTGAGGTTCTTCTTTCGTCTATTGACATTATTTATGAATTACAGGAATGCTTAAGTTTATTCCAAAACACCATCTTTAATGGTTATGAGATCTTAATTTTCTTCATTACGATGATGTAAAGCTTAAATCTAAAATTCTCCACATTTTTTACTTACTTCATTTTTATTACTTTTACAATTTCTTGCGCTACCTCAATTGTTGTTCGTCCTTCTTTTCTCAAACATTTAATATTGCTCAAAAATAACGGTAAACTCTTTATATTAACCGAATCTTCCAAAACAGTAATTATTTGAACATTATCTTCTATCAACCTTTTTACATATGCATTCATTTCAAATTTACACCAATTAGATAGTAAAAAAGTGTCTTCGACACTTCAACTCCCCTGCCCCTCATTCTTGAGGGGTGGGTTTCTTTTTTTGTCTTTTTCCTTCATAATAGAATCATGAATAT